>Ga0315279_10000046_pt1 | contig 273976 bp, 240 predicted proteins | sample YL17G06_20_MG_FD_203694 | JGI IMG/M metagenome (GOLD analysis project Ga0315279, IMG submission 203694) | Sediment microbial communities from Yellowstone Lake, YNP, Wyoming, USA - YL17G06_20 | ecosystem: Environmental > Aquatic > Freshwater > Lake > Sediment | place: USA: Wyoming | collected...
ATGGCATCGAAGATGTTGCGCTCGTCGCGTTGAATCATTTCCATCATCACAGCCGCAGAATGATGTCCAGAGAATCCGATGTGGCGAATCAGCTTCTCTTCTTTCGGATTGAGGCCGGTCAGATTGGCGCCATCCCGATGATCAATGAGCGCGGCGAGTGCCCCGATATTCTCGGCACGCGGGTCGGGTTTCGCCAAACCCTCATAAACCGCATCGATTTCTTCCCTGGTTGTCAGATTGTGGATAAGAACCATATCGAGGTATGACCCTGGTGGATAATACCCCTGCCCATCGCCGAATATCTGGCTCAGGCTTCTTTTGAGGTCCTCCACCGCGCCGGAGCCCTCGGGTCCGTTGGTAAAGCTCCGTAGCCCCTCTTTCTTCCATCCCCCTTTGGCGAAACGTAGCATCGTCTTGCTGGTCAAGAAGATCGAACGCCTGGTGGATTCCTTATACCCCGGCTGCCCCGGAATCAACTGGAGTTCTCGGAAGGCCTTTCCGTAATTCGACTGACTCGGGCCGTACGCATTCGATGTGTCGAAGTAGTTGATGCCCAGGTTGAAGGCTTTCAAAATGATTTTGGTCGGCTCGACGTCCGCAGGGGTCCATTGAAGGGAGGCTTGTCCACCAAGACCGAGCGTGGTCGCCTCAAAATGCAGGCGGCCCATTTCGCGTTTCATGGGCTTTGTCACATCGATTTGTCCGAACGCCCAATGTGGTCCGAGACAAAGCCCAGCCGATGCCAAGGTGGCCGTTTGCATGAACCGCCGGCGTGAAATCGTGAGATCCGATTTAGTGCTCATGATGAGTCCTCCATTTGAACCGCAATTTCCGATGTCAAGATCACAAATCGTACGCCGCATGCCCCACCAATTCAAGCTCAGATCACCATTGCCTCGCTTGAGTGGCATCGCGGCTCGTTCTGGCCCTTCCGGCACCTTCCGTGGTTTGTTTACTGCCTCCCGCCTGCCCCGCTGCTGGCACTTGCCCCCGCTGGATGACTTGGGAGCCCTGGTTGGCTATCTTTCGGCGTTCCCTAGCCGTCCGGCACCGGCAGCGCCGCAATCATCCTGAGCATGCTCGCGAACAGTTTCCGAGTCAGGTGCCCTTCGGCCAAGAGCAGCCAATAGTAGCGCGCATGTTTCAGCAGCCGTCCTCCGGTCTTCACCAACCGCTGCTGCAAACTTGTCAGCGACCAGTTTCCAAGTCTCCTCGGCACTGCCAATCGTCGCCAGAGATTCCCCAGGTTGTAGGCGACTACACTCAGCCAGAACTGTACCTCGTTAGACCGAAAACGGTGGCAACTCAGCAGCGTCATCTTCGCTCACAACCTTGGCAATTGTGCACGGCGCACGCGGAAGCGATCCTCTCGGCTGTGTAACTTGCATACCGAAACGTGCTGCCACTCGGATAACTGTTGCGAAGTCCCTATCCCATCAATGATTTTCACGTGATCGATTGCGTCGCGATCGGATTCGGAATGAAAAGTCGGCTTCCCAGAAACTGGCATTCCTTCAGCGTGGCTGCTGCATAGATGTTGGGAACAGCCCTTCCCACCAGATAATCGAGATTGATCCCTTGGAACCCTTTTGTCGGAGATGCATCGATACTCGCCATGGATCGGATGCCGCAATTCGCCACCGGAAGATTCTACGTCCGGCGCCTTCATAGGTCCCAACATCAAGAGACGATGCCTGCGCCAACCGCCGCCAAGAGCTGCCAATGTGTGAGGAGACGAAGCCGGTGCGCCCACAGGGCTAAGGTCTGCGCAATCCACCCGCCTATTTGTGCTGCTACCTTTCGATCCTCTTGGTCATCTTGTCCAGGACGTCGCGGTCGATCTCGTATCCAAGTCCCGGCTTGGTCGGCGCGTAGACATATCCGTCTTTGGCGACGCGCATACGGTCTTTCATATAGGGGGCTTCCTCGATGCCTTGGGGAATGGTCATCTCGAAGAAGACGTTGTTGGGCATGGCAAGTTCGCAGTGGAAGTGTGCTGCGTGCTCCAAGGTATCGCCCCAATTATGCGGCGCGCACTCCATACCGAAGCATTCGGCGAGGTTCGCGATTTTCATTCCACCTGTGATGCCCCCCACGTTATCGACGATAAACCGCACCACATCAACCGCTCCCCTTTGGATATAGTCGGCATAGTCATATATCGAGAAGATGAATTCCCCGATATGAATCGGGACGTCCAGTGCCCGGGTAAGTTCTGCCAACCCGTCGATATCGCTGGTCGGGATTGGGTCCTCGAAAGCCGCGAAATGCAACTCGTCGAGCACCCGGCCGACGGCCAACGCCTCGCGACGGCTATAGACACCGACCGGGTCCATCAAGAGTAGGAAATCCTCTCCCACAGCGTGACGCACCGTCTTGCAGATCTCCATGTCCAGTCTGTAATCGCTCGCGCCGTTGGTCGGCAATTCCGGCGGATGGATCTTGTAAGCCTTGAAACCTTCGCCCTTGCACTTTTGGACTGATTCAACAAAATCCTGCACGGTTCTCATGTGCTGCGAGCTTGCATACGCCAGCACCCGGTGCCTGTATGCTCCCAGAATCTTATAAACCGGGAGCTCCACAGCTTTGCCAAGAATGTCCCACAAGCAGTTGTCAATGGCGGAAGCGTACGAATTCTGCCCCCTGCGGCGCTTGACCGGGTCCCACTGCGACGTGAGGCTGGGACGGTCGAGCGCGTTTTTGCCGACCAGCACCTGCTTCGCGTACTCCACCCATCCCTGGTTGTTCCAGTCCGGGTGCCAGTACCGGCTGCGGAGCGTGTAGTTCCCCTCGATCCCGCTATTCGTGACGACGCAGGCAAGGCCGTCTTCACCGGTGAGATGCGCCCTCACCTCCTTGATCGTGAGGTCGGGCAGGTCAGAAGGCTTGATTCCGGCCGCGGCACAGAGGCTTGCAGCCGAAACCAGGGCGGAACCTCCGAGAAACGAACGGCGCGATACAATCCGTTTTTCCATGAGACTTCCCTCGTGTTTACTTTTGCTCCATCCACTTCGGACCGTCAACGTCCGCCGAACTTGCAAGGTCGAAAATCTTTCCTGAGTCTCCTCTTGCAGATGGGATCACGGCCAGTCTTGTCCGCTTCAGGGCTTGTTCATACATGGAGGGCTATTGGAGACGAACTTGAGCACAACGTTGCGGCCAAGCGTGGTGTCTTCGGCCTCATAAACGACACCCATCCCGCTGCCACCAAGCTTTTCCAAGATTCGATAGTGAAAAACCGTCTTGCCGATCATGGGATTCGAAGTGGTCCCAGAGGCAGAGATATTAGGCGGCGGCATGAGCCAAGTCAACGCGCAGTGAGTTGGGATGCGGCCTGACAGGGCCGAATGCATTTCTTTTCCGCAGCAGTGGCTACCCCGCTGGTACCGGCAGCGTCACAACCCGCCGCGCCGTCTTCCAGCTCGCTGCCTGATACAGAAAGCTCTTGGACCGGACCAGCGGTTTGTGGCTCGGTCGCCCCACCGGGCGCGTCAGTAACTCCGCAATGTCCCGCTCCAGACTGTCGTTGGACGGTAGGCGCATCGCATACTTCACACCCCGCTCCTCCAGGGCCTCGTACACCTCCGGTTTAGCGAAGGCGGCATCCGCAAGGACTTGCGGCTCCAGACATCCCGCTGCCTGGAGTTCTCGCCCCTGAGGAAGTTGCCAATTCAAATAACAAGGGGATCAAGCTTCGGATCGGTTTGTAGAATTTCCCCGGCAGCGGTGTACCCGCTTCTTACCGCGCCTTCAATGGTGGCAGGCAAGCCCGTGGCGGTCCAGTCGCCTGCAAGGTACAAGCCTCTTACAGGAGTTCGCGCCGGCGGCCTCAGCGGCTCCGCGTCGCAACTCGGCGAGAAGGTGGCAACACGCTCTTTGATAACAAGCGAGTGCAGGAGCTTCGCCCCGCGCGCGGTGGGCAGAAGAGCCTTGAGATCACCCGTGGCCATGTCCAGCAGCTCTTCTTTGGAGCGCACGACGTGCTCGTGTGCGCCGCTCAGGACCAGCGAAATATAATTCTCGCCCGAGCCGAGGATCTTGCCCTTGTTGAACAGCCATTGGATGGTTGTGCCGCGCAATCCCACGAACTCGAGCTCCGTGACCGGGCGGTCGAACCACAGGTTGATGGAAATGATGGGCGCCGGGCGGAGCGCCAAAAGGCCTGCGAAAAAGGGCTCCGAGCGCAGGAGGTCGTCCGGTAGAAGGCGCGCGAGCTGAACCCAGGGCACGGCGCTCAAAAGCGTTTCCGTCTCAATTTCTTCTCCGCCCGCCAGCCGCACGCCTCGGCATTGACCCTCAGAAATGAGCAGGCCGCGAACGCTCCGGCGGCACTCGACTCGCCCGCCCTGGGCCCGGATGTAATCGGCCGCGGCGTTTGTGTAACAATCGCTCAGGCCGACCTGCGCAATCCCCAGGCGCGAATCGGCGGGCGAGGAAAACAAGGCCAGCCGCAAGACACGTTCAAAGAGCGTGGCGGCGGCGAGCCGCGGGTCTTCGTTCAACGCGGCGATACAAAGCAAGTCCCAGAAATTGCGCTGCAAGTTCCGGGACTGCCCCAGACGGCTGAGCCATTCGCTCACCGTCAACCCCCTGGCGCCGTCGGCGGCGGCCAACGCGGATTTGAGCGCCCGTCCTAACCGCAACACTTCGAATTTCTCCCTGAGGGAAAAACTCCCGGAGCGAAGCACACCCAGGAGCACATGCCAGGGAGACGGGAGGTGGGGGCACTCGAGCGCGGTCAGTCGCCCGTCCCGATCCAAGAAACGGACGCTGAGCTGTGGTTGAAATCGGACGCGCCCAAGGGTCCCAATAGTTTCGAGGAAGCGTAGGGTGGCGTGGTAACAGCCCATGAAGAGGTGCTGGCCGTTATCCACCACCGAGCCGGTGGTGGGATCGCGGAAGGAGCGCGCCCGCCCGCCGAGATGCGGCGCTTGCTCCAGGAGGTGGACGCGCCGGCCTGCCCCCGCCAGCGCCACACCCGCCGCCAGGCCGGCGAAACCGCCACCGACAATCAGGACGTCTCTACTCATTGACGATTGATGATTGACGATTTCCAATCGACAATCGGAAATCATCAATCTTCAATTCTACTTGTGCCACTTCGCCCCGAGATAGACCGCGAGCGCCGTCCAGAGTTTCACTGGCCGGGAGAGGCGCACGCGCTCTCCGAAGACGTTGTAGCAGCGCTTCTGGATGCGCTGGAGCAGCCGCCAGTAGATCGCCGCCATGATTTCCGCCGCCACCATGGAGCGCCGGTCTTCGGGCGGGAGCAGCTCGCGCGCCAGGTGGAAATAATGCCGCGCGCGGTCGCATTCAAATTGCATCAGCTCAATGAAGGCATCGTGGTATTTCCGCCCCAGGATGTCGCCCGGCCGCACCTCGAAGCGGTCCAGGTCCTCCCGGGGCAGGTAGATTCGTCCCCGGTTTCCGTCGGTCTCGAGATCTCGCAGGATATTCACCAACTGCAAGGCCATCCCCAGGTTCACCGCGTAGTCACGCGTGCGGGGATTGCGATAACCGAAGATCTCAATCGCCATCAGCCCGATAGTGGAAGCCACCCGGTAGCAATAAAGCGCCAGCTCATCAAACGTCTGGTACTTTGTCGAGCCCAGGTCCATTTCCAGGCCGAGAGTCAAATCCTCAAAGTATTGCCGTGGAATCTTGTAGCGCTCAACCGTCTCGCCGAGCGCCGCGAGCGCCGGGTTGTCGCAGCCACCGGCCTGCCCTGCATAGCACGCCTCCAGGTCCGCGCGATAGCGCGCGATCTCCCGGGCAGCCTCTGCCGACGCGAGCCCGCTATCCGAAATATCGTCGCCGCGCCGCGCGAAGGCGTAAACGGCTTCGATGGCACGGCGCTTCTCACTCGGGAGAAACAGGAAAGCGTAATAAAAATTGGTGGCGCGCGCGCTGGTGAAGTGCCTGGGCGGCGGGTGGAGGCTCATGGTCGGCTCGCGACGGCGGAAGCCTGCTCGCGGACGTCGCCTGAGGTGACCGCGTGGCGCGCCTTAAGATACAAGCGCGCGAAATCAATCCAACCAAGCGACGGCCGCCGGCGAAACACGTCGTACCCCGCCTTTTCAATCTTGGCGAGGATGGCCATTCCGCCCAGCCACGTCAGGCGCAGTTGCCGGCGCAATTGCGGGCGGACTTTCTCGGGCAGGAGTTTGCCGCGCTCGAAGAGTTCCCGCGTGCGCTGAATCTCGCAGGCCATCAGCCGCCGCCATCGCTCATCCGTCCGTTTTGCCCGCAGGTCTTCGAGCCCGTAGCCAAAGCGGCTGAGGTCTTCGAGGGGCAGATAAATCCGGTCGCGCCCGAGGTCCACGGCGAGGTCTTGCCAGAAGTTGGTGAGCTGGAGCGCCGTACAGATGTGATCGGAGAGCGCGAAGAGCTCGGCATCGCGGTAGCCGAAGAGTTCGAGCACCAGCCGCCCCACCGGGTTCGCTGAACAGGTGCAGTAGGCCAGCAAGGAGGAGAAACCCTGGTGACGGTTCACCCGCACGTCCGACTCGAAGGCGCGCAGCAAATCTTCAAAATTCTCTTGCGAAAGAGAGTACTTCTCCACCGCGTCCCGAAGGGCAATGAAAACCGGATGGTCCGCCTTGCCGGCGTAACAGTCCACCAGCTTCTGCCGCCATTCGGCAAGCTGCTCCAGCCGGCCCTCGACCCCGGGCTCGTCGGCGACGTCGTCCGCATAGCGGGCGAAGGCGTAGATGGCTGCCAGCGCCTCCCGCTTCTCGCGCGGCACAAGGTAGGAAGCGGTGGGGAAATTCTCGTAATGCCGCCGCGCCAGCCGCCGGCACTCCGCGTACGCTCCCCGAATTGTGGAATCGGCGTACGTCATGCGGGAAGAAATCTTCGTGGTGTGCCATTATAGGGCTTCTGGGGTGGGCAGGAAAGGTGAAGTGGGGGGAATGTCCCTCTCCAGGCCCCGCGGCTTCGCTTTTACCTCGTGATTTCTGTATTTGATTCGCTCTTCAGCAGGATGCTGAAGAAGTCTCCAATTGCTGGAGCGAGACGCCCCAGCGCCAGCCGCCGAGACGGCGGCGCTAGGTAAGATGCGAGCTACCCGCCACCCGCGAGGCTCGCGGATTTCGAGTTTCGCTTTTCGAGTTTCGGCTTTCGACTTTCAACCTTCGCCTTTGGACTTCTTATTTCCCTCCCAGCTTCTTTCTGCGGATGAAGGCCGGCACCTCCAGGTCGTCCCCGGCGATTTCGGTGGTGACTTTGGTGGGGCCGGTTTCGATGGGCAGCTTTTCTTTCTTCAGCATGGCGGTCTTGGCGCTTTGTTGCGCAGTGCGAATGGCCGGGGAAAGCGACGCGAGTGGCTTGACGCCCATCTTCTCTGAGTTGATCCCGGTGGCAATCACCGTCACCTTCACCGCATCGCCCATGGATTCGTCGTGGACCGCGCCGAAGATGATGTTGGCGTTCTCAGCGGCCGCCTTCTGGACGATGGTGGAAGCTTCGTGGACCTCGAAGAGCGTGAGCTTGCTCGAGCCGGTGATGTTCAGGAGGATCCCTAGCGCGCCGTCAATCGATGCCCCCTCAATCAGGGGGCTGGCTATGGCCTGCTTGGTGGCTTCCACGGCGCGGTTCTCGCCGCGCCCCACCGCCGTGCCCATCACCGCATAGCCCATGCCTTCCATAATCGTTTTAATGTCGGAAAAGTCACGGTTGATAATCCCGGTAATGGTGATGATGTCGGAAATGCCCTGTACCCCTTGCCGCAGGATGTCGTCGGCGATGCGAAACGCCTCAAAGAAGCTGGTCCCCTTGTCGACGTACTGCATCAAGCGTTCGTTGGGAATGCAGATGAGCGTGTCCACAGCCTGGCTGAGCTCGGCCAGACCCTGCTCGGCCTGCATCATGCGCCGCTTTCCCTCGAAGGCGAAGGGTTTGGTCACCACCGCCACCGTCAGGGCGTTGAGCTCGCGCGCCAGGCTCGCCACGATGGGCATGCCGCCCGTGCCGGTCCCTCCGCCCAAGCCGGCGGTCACAAAAACCATGTCAGCGCCCTCCAGCGCCTCGATAATCTTGTCGGTGTCCTCGAGCGCGGCAGCCCGGCCGATTTCCGGGTTGGCGCCCGCCCCGCGGCCATTCGTCAACTTTCTTCCGAGCTGGATTTTCACCGGCGCGTTGGAAGCCTGGAGCGCCTGCGCGTCGGTATTGGCCACCAGGAAGTCGACACCCCTCACCCCGGCGGCGATCATGCGGTTCACGGCGTTGCCGCCGCCACCACCCACCCCGATCACCTTGATCTTGGCGCCATTCCGAAGGTCATCCGAAAAGTCCACCCGGAGGTCGCCCGCGTTACTGTTGCCCTCGGTTGCCATGCTCACTCCTTCAAATCAGTCGAGAGTTGAAAGTCAAAGGTCGAGGCTAAGTGCACAGGTGGTTGAAATTCGACCGATATCTTTTCCCTCGTCCACTTTTGACCTTCAACTTTGGACCTTTGACTTTCTTCCCTTACCCCGCCTTTCCCCGCAGCGCTCCCCAGAATCTTCTCAGCAAGCCTTTCTCCCGCGCGTCGCGCAGCAGACGCATGCGATTGCCGTAAGCCACCAAACCCACCACGGTGGTGAAGGCCGGGTCGGGCAGTATCTCACCCATCTTCCTCAGCCCCATGGGCAGGCCGACGCGCACGGGCAGCTCCCAAACCTGTTCGGCCAGGGCCGCCAACCCTCCCAGCTTCGCGCCGCCTCCGGTCAGCACCACGCCCGCGCCCCGTTGGTGTTCGAAGCCTGCCCGCGCCAGCTCGGCCTGCAGCAGTTCCAGTAGTTCGACGGCGCGCGGCTCGATAATCTCGCTCAGCGTGGCGTAGTTCACCATCCGCGCCGGACGTTCGCCGACGCTCGGAACTTCCAGCGCCGCTCCGGCAGGTTGATCCGGTCCGCGCTCGCCCCAGGCGCGCTTCATCTTTTCCGCTTCCGGGATGGGAGTGCGCAGGCCCACGGCAATATCATTGGTGAAATGCTCTCCCCCCACCGGAATCACCGCCGTATGACGCACGGTGCCCTGATAATAGACAAGCACATCCGTGGACCCGCCGCCGATGTCCACCAGCGCCACGCCCAGTTCGCGCTCGTCGGCGGTCAGGCAAGCGTCGGCGGCAGCGAGGGTTTCAAAAACCGTATCGAGCACCACGATGCCGGCCCGGTTCACCGCTGTTATCACATTCTGCGTGGCGGTGGTGGAAGCCGTCACCAGGTGGACATTCACCTCCAGGCGCCCACCCTGCATCCCCAGCGGATCGCGAATGCCGTCCTGGGCGTCCAGCAGGAACTGTTGCGGGAGCACGTGGAGCAACTCGCGGTCCGGTGGCAGGGTGATGCCCTGGGCGGTCTGAATGACTTTCCGGATATCTTCTCGCGTGACCTCGCGGCTGCCCAGGGTGATGGCGCCCCGGGAATTCACGCCCTTGATGTGCGCGCCCGCCACACCTACATACGCCGAATCCACGGGCACGCCGGCAGCGATTTCTGCGGCTTCCACGGCTTTCTTGATGGCCAGCACCGTCAGGTCCAGGTTGACGATGACTCCCTTGCGCCATCCCCGGGATTCCGCCACCCCCACGCCGGCCACCTCCAGCTTCCCTTCCTCGCCCGGCTGGCACACCAGCGCGCAGGTCTTGTTGCTGCCCAGATCCAGCCCCACGATGTAACGGTCCTTGCGCGCCATAGGTTTAGTCTTTTTGCGAACGCAAAGCCTCCGGGCTCGCGGCGCCGGGCGAGCTTTGCGGCGCCGCGCCAGCAGGGTTCACAACGATTTGGTTGCGATACCGCAAGTCCACGGAGTCAATCGGGGTGTTCGACTTGCGCACTTCCGGCAGCAGCGCCAGAAAGTTATGGAAGCGCTCGCGAAACTCCTTGTGGCCGAAGTGCACCTGGATGGTTTCGTGTCCTTGCACCATCAGGGCCTTGAGGTCATCTGCATCCGAGAGGTCGACTTCCGAAACCAGCCAGCCGGAGCGGGAAACCTCTTCCGCCAGGTCACGGGAAAAGTCCTGGTAGAGCCCCAGGCGCGCCTTCCGCTCCTCGGGGTTCCCCGCAGAGGCCAGCCCCGTGAGCAAAGGGAAATCAAAGTTGGCTTTCTCGGGCCTGTCCAGCAGAATCCCGTCACCGTCCACCAGTTTCAGGCGCCCGTCGATGTTCACGAAGGCCACCGGCGCCCGCTCCACCACGCGCACCGCCAGACGGTGGGGAAAAGCGCGCGTCACGGTCGCCGACTGCACCCAGGGTATGGATTCCACCTGCTTCCTCTTCTCACCCAGGGAGAGCCGAAAAATGTTGATCCCCATCCCTGACCTTGAACTCACGGGAAGGCCGAGTACATTCAGAATCTCCTCGCGGCTGACGAAACGGTTACCGCTCACCACCACGTCTTCCTCGGAGGTAAGGAGAAACTGCGGCGAACTGAGCGCGAAGGTCGCGAGCAAATAGCCCGCCAGACCCACGGGAAGGACCACGAAGACGCTGAAGAGTACCCAGCGCAGACGCCGGGAAACCCGTTTGCGGCGCACCGCCACGGCCTTTTGCCGCCGCAAATATGGGGATTCATCCTCAGAATCCAACTCACCCGGCAGCGGGATGTTTTCCTGCTCAGCGATGTCCATGTTCCTCGGTAGCAGCGGTCGGCGCTTGCCCGCCTTGCGCGGATGGAACCGCCGTCCGTTGGCGCTTCCCGCAGAGCGGGACGCCGCTACAGCACGTTCATCAGGCGGGAGGGCCATGACCTGTCCCGATGTGGTCGGGAAGGCCCTCCCCTACCAAAATCGGCGGTCAGAGACCGCCGCTACAGTCACTGTCGCCAGACAATCACTTCTTCTTCCAACTGCACGCCAAAGGCTTTCAGCACTCGCTCGCGGATCAAGTCCATCAGTTTCAGGATGTCGCTGGCCGTTGCCTGGTGGCGGTTCACGATGAAATTGGCGTGCCGCTCGGAGATGACCGCCCCTCCCACGCTCGTCCCCTTCAGGCCCAACTCGTCAATCATCTTGCCCGCAGAGAGGCCGGGAGGATTCTTGAAAATGCAGCCCGCGCTCTTTTCGTTGACAGGCTGCGAGGAGCGCCGCTTCTGGTTGCACTGCTTTACCCTCTCGACGATTTCAGCGTAAGGCCGGTCCGGCAATTGCAGCCTGACCGAGAGCAGGATGTCATCCGGCGCAAAACTCGTGTGGCGGTATTCGAAGCGCACCTTCTCGTTCCGCAAGGTCTCAATCTTACCGATGGAACCGCGATAGACCGTGAGCGCCCGCACCACATCCCCGATCTGCGTGCCGTAGGCTCCGGCATTCATGCGCAGCGCGCCGCCCACGCTGCCCGGCACTCCGATCAGGCCTTCGAGGCCGCCGAGGTTGCGCTTGGCGCATTCCGTGACGGTGCTGCCCAGGTTGGCCGAGGCGGGCACCTCCACCTGATTCCCCGCGAAGGCGAGGCCGCCATGCTGGGCCGAGCTGTGCGCCAGGTGCAGCAGCACGTCCGGAAGTCCCTCATCCACCACCAGGAGGTTTGTTCCGCCTCCCAGCACCCGCCAGGGAATGCCGCGCCGCTGGAATTGCTCCATTAAGTCCGGCAAGCGCTGCGGGTCGTGAATCCGTACCAGGTCGGCTGGCCCGCCCACCCCCAGCGAGGTATGCGCGCTCATCCGTTCCGCGGGCCGCCACTCGGCGCCGAAGGCGGCCATCTGCGCGGCGATCCCGGGGTCTTGGGCCAGTCGCGACATCAGCCTTTCACCGCTCCCAGGGAAGCCGTCCGCTTGCGGAGCTCTACCGCCAGCGCTTCCCCAACTTTCCAGACGTTTCCTGCGCCGATGGTCAAGATCAGGTCACCGGGCTGCGTCTCCGTCAGGACTTCCTGAATCACCGCTTGCGCCGAAGGCGCGTAGCGGGCGCGGTCAAAACCCATCTCGCGCATCCGCTCGATCAGGCGTTGGGAAGTAATGCCGGGGATAGGTGGCTCGCTGGCGGGATAGATGTCCATCACGTAAACGCGCTCGCAGCCGTCAAAACATCGGGCAAAGTCATCCATGAGAAACTTGGTGCGGGTGTAGCGGTGCGGCTGGAAGATCGCCCAGATGCGCCGCGCTCCCCGCAGGCGCGCCGCCTCGAGCGTGGCGCGGATTTCCGTGGGGTGGTGCCCGTAGTCGTCCATCACGGTCACGCCATTCACTTCGGCCTTCACCTGAAAGCGGCGGTCCGCCCCGCGAAAGTGTTCCAGGCCCTGGCGGATCTGCTCCGCGCTGAGATCGAGTTCCAAACCCACCGCGATGGTGGCCAGGGCATTCTGCACGTTGTGACGGCCCGTGACGCTGATGGAAAAACGGCCCAGCGACCTCCCTTTCACGAGCCCCTCAAAGCTTGCTCCCCGCGGATGCAGGTCCACCTCGCGCGCGGCAACGTCCGCCCCCGGCTCGATTCCATAGGTCACCACGCGCCGGCGGAGCTGGGGCAGCAGGCTCTGCAGCTTCTCGCGCCAGGGCGGGTCGAAGCACGCCACCACCGCGCCATAGAAGGGCACCTTGTTCATGAAAGAAACAAAGGCAGCGGAGATCTCTTCCAGGTCGCGATAGTGGTCCAGGTGCTCGCGGTCGATGTTGGTCACCACGGCGATTCCGGGCAGCAGATAAAGGAAGGAGCGGTCGCTTTCATCCGCCTCCACCACCATCAGCTCGCCGTTGCCCAGCCGCGCGCTCGAGCCGAAAACGTCCAGGCGGCCGCCAATGACCGCCGTGGGATCTAATCCCGCCTGGGCCAGCATCACGGCAATCATCGAGGTCACGGTGGTCTTGCCGTGGGCGCCTGCCACAGCCACACAGAACTTCAAGCGCATCAGTTCCGCCAGCATCTCCGCCCGCGGGATGACGGGGATTTGCAGGCGTTGAGCTTCCGCGACCTCCGGGTTTTGAGATGGGACCGCAGAAGAAACCACCACCACCTGGGCGCCGCTGACGTTCTCGGCGAGGTGCCCTTCCGAAATGCGCGCGCCCAACTGGGCCAGGCGGCCGGTGACCGGCGTGGCTTTGAGGTCCGAACCCGAGACCGTAAAACCCAGGTTCAGCAGCACCTCGGCGATGCCGCTCATCCCGATGCCGCCGATGCCCACGAAATGAATCCTGCGAATCTTTCTCAGCATAGTTTTGGGACTCGGGCTGGGGACTGGAGTCTCGTTGGATGGCGCAGACCTTCCAAGAGGCTGTCTGGTCTGCGACGTCCAACTCAGCCGTCCCCTGAATCGCAGACCCCTCGCCTGCTTTTCGGGAGGGCCGTAAAGGCCCTCCCCTACCTGGCCAACTCCTCGACTAAATCTGCGATGCGCTCGGCGGCATCCGGCCTCGCCAGACGGCGTGCGCGCTGCTCCATCTCCGCCAGCCGCGCGGGGCTGGCGAGCAGCTCCTGGAGCTCTTTCAACAACCGTTCGGGCGTCAATTCCGCCTGTGGCACCACCCGCGCCGCCCCGGCGCGTTCCAGCGTCCTGGCATTTGCCATTTGGTGCTGGTCGGTGGCCGCCGCGAAAGGGATGAGCAACGCGGCTTTCCCTGCCGCGGCCAGCTCGGCCACGGTGTTGGCGCCCGCGCGCGAAACGATCAGGTCGGCGCGCGCAAACGTCGCCGGCATGTCCTCGATAAAGGCGTGAACCTCAGCGTTGATCTCTTGCTCCTGGTAAGCCTGGCGAACTTCATTATAGTCCCGTTCGCCGGTTTGGTGAATGAATCTCCACGACGCGGCGGGCGGCGGGAGAAGCGGCAGGCTCCTCACCGCGCAGGCGTTGAGGACGGCTGATCCCTGGCTGCCCCCGAAGATCAGGACCGTAAAAGGCGCCACATGCGGCTTGGGAGCAATCCGGAAGAAAGCCTGTCGAATCGGATGGCCGGTGACGCGCGCCTTGGGACCGTAGACGCGCGCCGCCTCCTCATAACCCACCGCCGCCAGGCGTACCACGGGGGCCAACACCAGATTGGTGAAGCCCGGCACGGCGTTCGGTTCAATCAGCAGCGTGGGGATATCCCTCAAAGCCGCTTCCAGCATCGCGGGCCCGGCGATGTAACCGCCCATGCCCACTACGACGTCCGGTTGGAACTCGCGCAGCAGCAGCGCCGTCTCCACGGCGCTGCGCGGCAGCACCAGGAAGTTGCGGATGCGCCGCCAGCCGTCGATTCCTTTCAGCCCTGCCCCGGAAATGGCGCGCAAGGGGAAGCCCGCGCTGGGTATCAAGCGTGAGTCGAGTCCGCGTTTAGTACCCACAAACTCGATCTGGTATCGCGCCGCAACGTCTTCGGCCAGTCCGGCGCGTGCCTCGCTGCGCGCGCGCAGAACCTCCGCAACCGCCAGCGCCGGAAAAATGTGGCCGCCGGTTCCCCCGGCAACCATTAACACCCGATGTGACTCCGTCGCCATCCTCCTGCTCATCGAAGCTCCTGGAAGCCTTCCTCCCGTGGCGGCCTCGATACCGCCTGCCTTCTCAAACATCACACTGGGCGCGTCCACGTTTCCGCCTAACTCGAGTGCTGCGAGACATTCAGCAAAATCCCCACGGCGAGCAGAGTCATCAAAAGCGAAGACCCGCCGTAGCTCACCAACGGCAAGGGAATGCCCTTGGTCGGCAGCAGGCCAAGCACCACGCTGATGTTCACCAGGGCCTGGCCGACGATCATCACCGTGAGTCCCACGGCCAGCAACCGGCCAAACTCATTCGTGCAGCCCACGGCAGCTCGCAACCCTCGCCACAGGATCACCCCAAACAATCCCAACAGCACCAGCGCGCCGACAAAGCCGAATTCCTCCCCGACCACGGCGAAAATAAAATCGGTGTGCGGCTCGGGCAGATAGAAAAGCTTCTGCTTGCCTTCCATCAGGCCCATGCCGGTAATCCCGCCGGTGCCCACGGCAATGAACGACTGGATGATCTGGAACCCCTTGCCCAGCGGGTCGTCATAGGGGTTCAGGAAAGCCAGGATGCGCTTGTAGCGATAGCCGACGTGATAAACCAGCAGGTAAAGAGCCGGCACGACCGCCAGCGCCGCGTAACCGAAATAGGCCAGCCGCAGTCCCGCCGCGAAAAGCATGGCGGCGACGACCAGCGCGATGGCCAGCGACGTGCCGAAATCCGGCTCCTTCAAGACCAGCGCCACGCTGGCTCCGACAACCAGCGCGATGGGCGCAAGGGTATGCTTGCCATCGTTGACCGCGCCTTTTCGCAATTCCAGGAAATAGGCGAGGAAAATTACCAGGACAATTTTGGAAAGCTCCGACGGCTGGAAGCCGGCGGGGCCCAGGTGCAACCACCGGTGCGTGTTGTGACTGCGGTCCGCAAACAGCACGACCACCAGCAAAATCAGTTGCAACCCCAGCGCGGGAAAGATCAGCAGCGGATGGCGCAGGCGACGGTAGTCGAGGTTCATCAGTAGAACCATCGCCGCCAAGCCCACCCCCGCCCAGAGCAACTGCCGGATCAGGAAATAGTAGCTCGTGCCGAATTTCTCGGAGGCCATCACCGCCGAAGCGCTGAACACCATCAATGCGCCAAGCAACACCAGCACCACCACGGCGCCGAAGAGGATCCTGTCGGACTCGAGTTGTCGGGCCATGTCCTCCTCGAACTTCGGCCTTACATTCCGGGCAGCCGCGGCTGGCCGCCGGGGCCTCCCGGTGACGACTTCACTTTTCCGTCCATGCCTGGCGCCAGGGTCGGGCCGCCCGCCGCACCCGGCGGCGCCGCGCGCGACTCATAGGGCAAAGGCTCGTCCTCCAGGCGCTCGACGACACGCAACTCTTCCACTGGGATTACCGGAATGTTATCCCCTGGGAGGTCTTGGGCCACTTGGGTCTCGAGCGGCTCAACCTCTTCTGCCGCCACTTCATAAACGTAGATGAGTTCGGGGGGCGCCGGGGTGAAAGTCGCCACACGGGGTTCTTCAGGCACACGCTGGGGCTCCGCTGCCCCTTCCGGTGGCTCCGTAGCAGTCCGAACCTCCGCCGGAACTTCCTTCGGGAGGCCTGAAGGCTCCCCTGCCAAGGCGGCGCTCGCCGGCTCTGTTTCCGCGGCTATCGCAGTCGCAGCCTCCGCCGGCGCTTCCTTGGGGAGCCCCGAGGGCTCCCCCACCAAAGGCGTGATCGCCTGCTCAGCTTCTGCTGCGAGGGCAGGACAGGTTGCCGGGCTAAAGCCCGCCGCTACTTCTTCAGGGAGTTGTTGCACCAACTCTTTGAAGACGCGTCCGCGTTCCTCGTAATCCCTGAACTGGTCGAAGCTCGAGCAAGCCGGCGCCAGAAGCACCACCTCGCCGGGGGCAGCTCGCTCGAAGGCCTCGCGCACCGCCGTCTCCAGGTTACCGGCCTGGATCAGCTCGACGGCGCCCGCCAGTTCTTTGGCAATGCGGCCCGCCGCCGCGCCGATTACGTACACGTAGCGGACGCGGTCTTGGAGTTTCCGCCGGATGGGTTCGTAAGGCGCACCCTTGTCTTTCCCGCCCAGGATGAGGTGGACACCGCGCTCGAAGGCCTCAAGCGAGCTGACCGTGGCCGCCACGCTGGTGGCTTTGGAGTTGTTGTAGAACTCCACGCCGCGAACCTCCCGCACGAGTTCCAGACGATGTTCAACTCCCTGGAAGTCGCGCACCGCCCCACGCATGGCGGCGAAATCGGCCCCCACCACGCAGGCGGCCGCGGCTGCCGCCAGCACATTTTCCAGGTTGAAGTCGCCCCGTAGGCGCACGTCACTTCTTTCCAGCAGCACCCGCTCAAGATTGCCAACCCGATATTTGATGTGGCCGTTGGAAACGAAAAGGCCATCGGGAAGATCCCGTAGGCGGCTGAAGAAGACCTTGCGGCTGGGAATGGCGGGCGCCAGGCTCATCACGGCGGGATCATCGGCATTGAGGATGGCGTAATCCGTCGCTTTCTGGTTGCGGAATATCTGCGCCTTGGCGCGCACATAAGAGTCAAAATCCGGGTGCCGATCCAAGTGGTTGGGGGCAAGATTCAACAGCACCGCCACGCGCGGGCGGAATTCCTGTATGACTTCGAGCTGGAAGCTGCTCAGCTCGCTTACCACCATCGATTGGGGCGAAACCTGGTCCACCGCCAGACTGAGCGGGGTGCCGATGTTGCCGCCCACAAAGGTGGGAAAGCCCGAGGACTGGAGTATCTTGCCGAGCAGGGCAGCGGTGGTGGTCTTGCCGTTGGTTCCGGTCACGCCTAGCAGGCACCCTTCGAGGAACCAACTGGCAGCCTCGATCTCCGGGAAGACAGGGATATGCTGCTGGCGCGCGGCCCGAAGCGGGGGTGGCTCCGGATAAACTCCCGGGCTCAGCACAATCAAATCCTGCCGCAGGAAAGTCTCCGGGCGGTGCGCGCCGAGCTCCATCCCGATCTTTTCTTTAATGAGTTCCGGGATGTCATGCTGGAACTCTGCGGGAGGGCGCAGGTCGGTGACGGTGACCATGGCGCCATGGCGGCGCAGGCAGACGGCGGCGGCGCGACCGCTCCGCGCCAGTCCCACCACCAGCACGCGCTTGCCGCGGACGTCGGTCATGCGGACCTCCGCGTTCTTCCGCGGCCGTTCCTGCGGAAATGGACATTGAGGATTTCCGAGATGACTTCGGAGAGCGAGCGGCGGACCTGACGGGCCAGGCGCCGGGCGCTGACCAGCGTCTCGCGGTTCAACGTCAGGCTGACGCGGGTCGGGTTGCGGAAAGACTTGGGTCTGCCCATAGCCGGTTAGTGCGTATTTTATGCGCAGAAATCTCTTCGCGTCAAACCCTTTCTGATGGGGGTTGACGATTGCTGATTTGAGGGCCTTACATCTCCAATTCGCAATCCTCAATCTGCCATACTTCAGCGCAGCTTCAGCGTGGTCAGCGCGAACAAGGCAAATACCAGGGCCGCGATCCAGAAGCGCGCGATGATTTTCGACTCCTTCCATCCCAACAACTCAAAATGGTGGTGCAGGGGTGACATCCGGAAGATGCGTTTACCGCGTAGCTTGAACGACCCCACCTGGAGGATGACTGAAAAAGCTTCCACCACGAAAATTCCTCCGATAAAGGGCAACAGCAGTTCCTGCTTGATGATGACGGAGACGGTGGCGATAGCTCCGCCCAGCGACAACGAGCCGACGTCGCCCATGAAGATTTCAGCGGGGTAGGCGTTGTACCAGAGGAAACCGAGGCTGGAGCCCACCATCGCGCCGCAGAAAATCGTCAGTTCGGCCACGCGCGGCAGGTGCTCGAGGTCCAGGTAATCCGAGAGGATGGAGTGACCCGCCACGTAGGTCAGGACAGTCAAGGCGGAGGCGGAAATGATGACGCAGCCAATCGCCAGGCCGTCCAGGCCGTCCGTAAGGTTGACGGCGTTGGAGGAACCCACCAGCACCAGCACCACGAACAGCAGGAACGGCAAGAAAGCCAATGGGTAGGTCCAGATATTGTCCAGAAAACGTGAGATCAGGAAATCCGGGCGAAAGCGCTTGAAAAAGGGAAAGGTCAGGGTGGTGGAGTAGAAGCCATGCGCGGAGAGAAAGATCAGCACCACCCCAAAGAGAAAACTGACCAGGATCTGGAGGAGAAACTTGCTGCGCGCCGTCAGGCCCAGGTTCTGTCTACGCTGGATCTTCTGGTAATCGTCCCAGAAACCGATGCCCGCAAAGGCCAGGGTCACTCCCAGGACCAACCAGACGAAGAGGTTCCGCAGGTCCGACCAGAGGATCGTGGGAATGACGATGCAAAGGATGATGAGCACACCCCCCATGGTCGGCGTGCCGGCCTTGGCTTGGTGGGTTTGGGGGCCCTCTTCCCGGATGTACTGCCCCACCTGGAACTCTTTCAGCTTTCGGACAAGCCAGGGGCCAAAAACCAGAGAAAGGAAAAGCGCCGTGAGGCTGGCGTAGGCGGTTCGGAAGGTGATGTAGCGGAAGAGGTTAAAAACGTGGAAGTGGGCGTGGAACTTGAGGTAAAGGTAGTAGAACATGAATTCTCAATCAGCTTTCGTGACCAGAATTGGTTTTTGCCGGTGAGGCTGACTCCCCTGAAGACCGGAGCAATTCGCTTACCGTTTCCAGATGCACGGCGCGCGAACCTTTGACGAGGACCACATCGCCGGGTTCTATCAGGCCCCGGCAGAACTCCCCTGCCGCCTCGGCCTTAAGAAAGAACCGTCCCCGCTCGGCTTTCAAACCGGCTTCACGTGCCCCTGCCAAGAAGTATTGGGCATCTCCCTGAACGGCCAGGAGCCAGTCCACGCCAATCTCCGCGCACCTTCGGCCGATGGCGTGGTGCCATTCCCGCGAGGTCGGTCCCAGTTCCAGCATCTCACCCGCCACCACGATCTTCCGCCGAGCGTTCGGCCAGTTCGCCAGCGTGTCCAGGGTTCGTTCCATGGCGAGAGGGTTGGAGTTGTAGCAGTCGTTGATGAGGGTAATCCCCCCCGCCAAGGTAAGAACTTCACTCCGCAGGTGTAAATTTTGAAATTCGGCAAGAGCCTCCTGGAGGTCGCTGGTGGGAACCTCAAACAGGCTGGCCGTGGCAATGGCGGCAATGGCGTTTTCGACGTTGTGCCGCCCAGGCAAGGGCACATAGAACTCTCCCTTAAGCCTCGGTCCCACCACCCGGAAGTGGCTCCCTGCGCCCTCCTGGGCGCGAAGTTCGACGACCCGGAAATCGGCGCCTTCCCCGAACCCAAAAGTCACCACCCGGTCCTTGAAACCCTTTCCGAACTCCCGCACGCGTGGATCATCGTGGTTCAGAACCGCCACGCCGGGGGATTGCAGGTTCTCAATCAACTCCCGCTTGGCGCGGGCAATCGCCTCCACCGAATCGAAGAACTCAAGATGCACGGGCCCCACGTTCGTCACCACTCCTATCTCCACCTCGGCAATTTGCGCCAGGCGGGCGATTTCGCCGGTCGCGGACATGGCCAGTTCCACCACCGCCAGCTCATGCTCCGGCTCCAGCGCCAGCAGGGTGAGCGGCAAGCCATAGAAATTGTTGAAGTTTCCCCGCGACTTGCGCACACAGAGGCGCCGCGACAGCAGCGCCGCGAGCATCTCTTTCGTCGTGGTCTTCCCGGTGCTGCCTGTGATTCCGATGATTTTCCGGCCCCACTTGCGGCGCACCGCTTGGGCGAGGCGCTGCAAAGCCTGCACAGTATCCATAACGGGTATCAGGACAGGGGCCAGTTTCGGTGAAGCCTGCTCGTGGAAAGCGCGCTCGACCACCGCGCCTACGGCGCCGCGCTCGATGGCTTGCCCAACAAACTGGTTCCCATCGAACCGCGGGCCGCGAATGGCAAAGAAGAGCTGCCCGGGCAGGATGGAACGCGAATCGATCGAATAGCCTTGCACGATCCGCTCCGGCGTCCCGCAGGAACTTCCGAGCGTTGCCGCCACTTCCGCCATTGAAAGTTGCATGTTTGCATCCGATTCCAGGCCACACCCGAGGGGCCCCAGGCGGCATCACCGGCGGTTGTTCTTGACCCGGCGCCCATTCGATTGCCGGCGACTGTAACCCAATTCCCGCAGGACCTTCCGTGCCACTTCGCGGTCGTCAAAGGGAATCTTCTGGTCTTTAATGATTTGGTAAGTTTCGTGTCCCTTGCCCGCCAGCACGACCACGTCGCCTTCGCGGGCTTCGCTCAGGGCCCTGCGAATCGCCGCCTCGCGGTCGACTTCCGCCAGATAAGGCTTAGCGGTTTTCTGAAGTCCCACCAGGGCATCCGTCATGATGCGGAGAGGGTCCTCGCCGCGGGGGTTGTCCGAGGTCAACACGGCGAGGTCGCTCAAGGACCCCGCCGCCTCCCCCATCAGGGGTCGCTTGGTCCGGTCGCGCTCGCCGCCGCATCCGAAGAGAGCCACCAGCCGGTGGTGGGTGAGCTCGCGCGCAGTCTTGAGCACGTTGCGCAAGGCGTCGTCGGTGTGGGCGTAGTCCACCACCACCAGGAAAGGCTGGCCCTCATCCACACGCTCGAAACGGCCGGGTACGGCCTTGAGCGCGCCAATGCCTTGTTCGATCTTGTCCTTGGGGATGCCCAGCCCGATACCGGTGGCGGCCGCCGCCAGAATGTTCGCCAGGTTGGCGCGGCCCAGCAGGCAGGATTCAATCTCCAATTTGCCCTCGGGCGTAATCAGCGTCGCCCGCATCCCCTCGAGGCTCTGGCTCAGTTGCTTGGGCTTCACCTGCGCGTCACCGCTCAAGGCGTAAGTAAGCCGTCGGGCGTTGGGCGCTTCCAGCAGCCTCCGGCCCCAAGCATCGTCCAGGTTGATAATGGCCAGCTCTGGCGGCGGAGTTCCCAGACCTTCAAACAGCCGCCGCTTTGCCTCAAAGTAATGCTCCATGTCCTTGTGGTAGTCCAGGTGGTCCTGGGTAAGGTTGGTGAAAACAGCCGCTGCGAACTGGAAACCCCAGACCCGCTCCTGCGCCAGGGCGTGAGAGGAGACTTCCATCACCGCGGCTTGGCCGCCTGCCTCTACCAGCTCGGCGAAGAGCACGAGTAAGTCCAAAGACTCCGGCGTGGTGTTGTGGGCGCCGAAGGTCCGGTCGCCCACGCGGTATTCGATGGTCCCGAAGAGGCCCGCCGGCAAGCCCGCGGCGCGCAGGATGCTTTCCAGCAGAAAAGCCGTCGTGGTCTTCCCGTTGGTGCCCGTGATGCCAATAAGCCGGAGGCGGGAATCCGCATGACTATAAAAGGCCCGTCCGGCCGCCGCCAGCGCCCGCCTCACCTTTTCGACACGGACCCATCGCGAGGAGAGTTCAGCCGGCGCCGGGCGCTCGCTGACGATGGCCACGGCGCCGCGCTCCAGAGCCTGCGGGATAAATTGGTGGCCATCCGCCTTTTCCCCATGGATGGCAAAGAAAAGGCTTCCCGGCTGCGCCCGGCGTGAGTCGTACGCCAGAGATGTAACCTCCAGCGATGCCGGGGCGCCGATTTCCAGGGTTGGCACTTCACGCAGGAGTTCGCCCAGTGTCATTGCTCGCTCGTATTATGAAACCATCTTTCCGCCGACATCCCCCGCCCGGGCCACCACAGCCCGAGAGGCGGAGAAACGGCGACCTAGCGCGAAAACCGCACATCCACGCACGACCCCGCCGGGATCGGGCTGCCGGCGGCGGGGCTCTGCTCGACGGCCAATCCGGAGCCGGTCAGGCTCAGCTCCAGTCCCAGTTGCTGGATCTTCTCGGCAACCTGCCGGGCTGCCATCCCGGAGAAGTCCGGAACGGTCACCAGCGGGCCCTCATCCAGGACCACGGTCCCTGGGCCCCCTAAACCCTCGGTGGTGGGGCTTGTCGCGAAAAGAGTCCTGGAAAAAGAAGCGGGACGAACGGCTGGAGTGGCAGACCCATGGAATTCAAGATCCGGAGGAAGGAAACCCGCCTTTTCCCCCCGTTTCTGGCGGGGAGAGACGGCGGGTGCGGACGAAGCAACCTGAGGCCACCGGGAGGGATTGTCTTGCGGTACGCTCAAATAACTAAGAGTCTGCTCTGCGATGGACTTGAAAACCGGGGCTGCCACATCCCCGCCGTAAATCGCCCCCACCGGGGAATCGATAGCCACCAGAATGGTTACCGCCGGTTTGTTAGCAGGGGCAAATCCCACAAATGAAGCAATGTAATGTGATTTTGAATAAGTGCCCGATGAGTTAATCTTCTGAGCGGTACCGGTTTTGCCGGCCGCCGAGTATCCATTTAACTTCGCGGGCTTGCCGGTTCCGTTCTCGACCACCGTCGTGAACATCTGCCTCATCAGCTCCGCGGTTTGCTCACTCACCACGCGGCGGCCAGCGGTGGCAGGGAGCGGATCATGCGTGTCACCTCGAAAAACGTCCCGCACCAGCCGCGGCTGGAAAAGAATTCCGCCGTTGGCGATAGCCGAGTACGCCGTGACCAGTTGCACCGGCGTCACGCCCACTTCCTGTCCCATCGAAATCTCGCCGATCGAGATGCCGGACCAGCGGCTGGGCGGCTTCAGCAGTCCTCGCTCTTCGCCCGGCAGTTCCACATTGGTGGCCGCGCCGAATCCAAAGCCGTGGATATAGCTGAAGAAACGCTCCGCGCCCAGCCGCAGCCCCAGCTTGATGGCGCCGACGTCGCTGGAATTCTCCACCACCTGCTCCACCGTCAGCTCCCCGAAGGGCTTGTGGTCGTGGATCACGTGGCCGGCGAGGACGATGCTGCCGTTCTGGCAGTTGATGACCTCTTGCGGGTTGGTCAGCTTCTCTTCCAGGGCAGCGGAAACCGTCACAATCTTGAACGTGGAGCCCGGCTCAAATACCCAGCTCACGGCGCGGTTCAGAAGGGCTTCCCCGGGACTCCTGGAGTACTCATTGGGATTGAAAGTGGGCTCGCTGGCCATGGCCAGAATCTCGCCGGTGTTGGGGTTCTGGACGATCACCGTGCCCCCCGTCGCGTGCCACTTCTCGACCGCCTGGGAAAGCACTTTTTCCGTGATGTACTGGATGTTCTCATCGAGCGCCAGGACAACGTCCTTGCCCGCTTGCCCCGGCCATTCGCTGGAACGGAAGGATTGGCGGCGCGCGTCCGACGCCACCAGCACGCGGCCCGCCCGGCCCTTGATTTCGGCGTCCAGTTCGTATTCGAGCCCGCCCAGCCCGTTGTCATCCAACCCCACATAACCCAGGGCGTGCGACGCCAGCTCGCCCTTGGGGTAGAAGCGCTTCATTTCCTTCTGGAAGTAAATACCCTTAAGGTTCAGGTCCCTGACGCGCGCTGCTTCCTCATCGGAAACTTTGCGCTTCACCCAGCAGAACGCCCGCGACGACTTGAAGCGCCCCTCCAGCTCTGGGGCTTCAAGGCCCAGGACGGGCGCCAGCAGCTTGGTCACCATTTCCCGGTCGGGAATCTCGGCGGGCACCGCGTAGACCGAATCCACGGCCCGGCTCATAGCCAGCGGGTGCATCCGGCGGTCGAAGATGGCGCCGCGCTGGGGAGTAATCTCAATCGTCCGTTGCTGCTGCCGCTGCGCGCGAGCCAGCAAATCCACGTATTGAATGATTTGAAGGTGGTAAAGGCGGGCGACCAGGCCCAGCATCCACAGCGCCAAAAACCCGCCCAGGAGCATACTCCGCCGGAGCGACCTGGACCCGTCGCTGCGCGGCGACCGAGGTTGGGGCTGGCGAGGAACCATCTACTGCTCGCGAGTAATTTCTCCGCCCGTCGCGGAAAAGTTGCGCGCGAACTCCGGACGCGTCGCCGGGGCGGCCTCCCCGCTTTCCACCTGGATCACCTGCCGCGGGCCGGGCGGGGATAACCCGAGTTCCGTGCGCGCCAGGGTGTCGATCCTCTGGGGGTCAGCCAGCGCCGCCTGCTCCAGCCGGAGCTGGTGGTTCGACTCCTCCAGGGCCGCCCGCTGCGTCTTGAGTTGCTCAATCTGATAGCCGTACCGCACGCACTGGAAATGCTGCCACGCGAAAAGCAACATAAAAGAAAAAACCAGAACGCCCAAGCCGAGCAGACTGAAACATTCACGGCGCTTCTCCGGGTCAACTTCCCGTCGCAGGCGGGAGTTGTCGATGTGTTTCAGGAAATAGATTTCCGGGTAGGAAGCACGGCCCGCCGCTCGCCAAGGCGAGTTGCGTGGACGCCGTCTCGGTCTCGGTAATGTTGCGGCAGCCGTCGCCATGTTCTTCAGGACTCGGGACTCGTGATTCGGGGCTCGGCGCCGGGGAGGTACGGGATTTTTTCCCGAGTCCCCAGTCCCGCGCCCCTAGTCCCGAGTTTTCTCCGTGGCCCGCAGCTTCGCGCTGCGCGCCCTGGGGTTTTGCTCGAGCTCTTCCGCGCTCGGGCGGATCACTTTCTTCGTCAGGACGCGGGCCTTCCCTTCCCGCTGCCAGGCGAGGAAAGCGTGCTTCACGATCCGATCCTCCAGGGAATGAAAGCTCAGGACCACCAGTCGGCCCAGCGGCGCCAGGAGTCCCAGCGCCTTGGGGAGGAACTGCTCCAGGCTTTCGAGTTCCTGGTTCACGGCCAAGCGCAGCGCCATAAACGTGCGCGTGGCTGGATGAATTTGGTAAAGGCCCGCCCGGGAGGGGATCGCTCGCGTCACCACCTGCGCCAGTTCGGTGGTTGTTCGATTCGGGCGGGCCTTCACAAGGGCTCGCGCTATGCGGCGCGAGTGGCGCTCTTCCCCCAACTTGTAAATCAGATCCGCCAGTTCCCGCTCCGGCATCCGGTTCACGATTTCTTCCGCGGTTATGCCGCTGCTCGTGTCCATGCGCATATCGAGCGGGCCTGGCAAATTGAAACTGAATCCTCGGGAAGCGTCTTCGAGCTGCATCGAGCTCACGCCCAGGTCGGCCAGGATGCCGCCCGCCGGCGGCAAGCCGCTCGCTGCGTGCAGCGCGTCGATCCCGGCAAAGTTCCCTTGCCTCACGATCAGCTTCTCCCCAAAAACTTTGAGTCGCTGGCGTGCCAGCTCGAGCGCCGCCGCGTCCCGGTCGATGCCCAGCAGCCTTCCCGTCGTGAGCGCCTGGAGGATCGCCTCGGCGTGTCCCCCGCTTCCCAGCGTCGCATCGATGTAAGTCCCATCCGGCTTGACCTTCAGGTATTCCAGCGTCTCCCGCAGCAAGACCGGCCGATGAACTGCTCGGGACTCGGGCCTTGGGGTCCGCGATTCGTTATGGCTGGCCAATTCGTCATTGGTCAACGTCTGCCGGTTCCAAACCTGAATTCACTGACTGCCATTCCAAAATCCAAAATCCCTAGATCCCTAAATTACTGAGGGTCTCCCCGTCCTCATCCGTGAGCGGGTTGCGCTCGAGCTGCTCGCAGAAGCGCTCCATGTTCCAAACGTCGAGGTAGGTCAGGTAGCCGATCACCGCCACCTCGCCGCGCATCGCCGCCGACCCGCGCAGGAGTGCGGGAATCAGGATCCTTCCCTGCCCGTCCACCCGCGCTGTCTGGCCCCAGTAGTTCGTGCGGTCCAGGAATTTCTTCTTCGCCTTGTTCATCGAGGGCAGCGCCGCCAGCTTCTCTTCAATCTCTCGCCACACGGCAAACGGATAAACCCGCACGAACTGGCCGTCGAGGCTGGTCACGTAGAAATCCGGGCCATAGTTCTCATCCAGATAAGTCTTGAAGATGGTGGGAACCTTCAGCCGACCCTTGCCGTCCACCGTTGCTGGATGATTTCCGCGCAGCATCTTGAAAACCCGCCTGAGAGCCTAAACCGACCAAAAACTTGCCCAATTTCACACAACTTTCTACTACCAACCACTTTTGGCCACTGAATATAGAAGTGTAATAGGTGCTTGTCAAGCTCTTTTTTCAATTTTTTTAATGGGTTAGCGACGTGAACGGGCTGTCCATGCTTTTGTGGGGCCTCAAACACCTACCCACAACCTGTCGTGGCCAAGAGCGGCCAAATTGGCACTAGGGGCTGGGGGCTGGGGAGGTAGCGCCGGCATCCTGCCGGCCAAGGGTGAATGGCTTTCAGCTTTCAACTCTCGACTCTCAACCTTCGACTTTGTATTTTCGATTTCCGATTCCGCACACTCGCCTGGGAGTCCCCGTAGCGCAGCTCCCGCTCTCTGGACCTGCGGCTTTTCGATGTCTTTTTCAGCAAGGACTTTGAAGAGCCGCAAGTCCAAAGAACGGGACTTGCGCTGCTAGAAGCACTCGGGCAAGCTGGCGCCCTCGGAACTTGAACGCTTAGAGCGCGAAATCCCCTTCACCGATCGCGAAATGGATGAGTTGGTTTACGAGCTGTACGGAATCACCGACGAGCAGCGGAAGATCATCCAAGGCTCGCTGTATCGGCGCTCTATGAGCGCCGAAAGGATTGGCATTCAAAGACGGCGGTCATCCCGATAAGGAACATCCCGACAAAGAACATCGGGACAGGTCGGGACAGGTAGACCGCCGCCACATGAACTCACCAACCTACAGAACGTACATGTAGCGGCGATTTTCCATCGCCATTCAATGTTTTCTTGCGCCCCTACATAACGATGTAAAATGGCCTCGACATTGATCGCCTGATGAACGAAACTCGGGATTACGAGGACCAGAAAAGCCAACAGAGGATACAACCATGAATGCATCATGCGTCTCTCCCCTCCGAATGAAAACCGTTCCAACAGAAGAGCCGCAGACCCGCAAATCGCGTCTGCGCTACACGGGGCTCGTAGCTCTAATTGCTCTCACCTTCTGCGTCTCGGTGCAAGCTGAGAACAGAAAAGTCGCAGACGCCGTCAAGAAAGTTGATGCCGTAGTGGCGCAGGGGCCTTTCCGCGCCGAGTGGAAGTCTCTGGAAACCTATACGGTTCCGAAGTGGTATCTCGACGCCAAGTTCGGGATCTTCATTCACTGGGGCGTCTACTCGGTTCCGGCCTTCGATAACGAGTGGTATCCGCGCGACATGTACCTCGCGGACAGTCCCGTCTTCAAGCATCACGTCGCGACTTACGGCCCGCAATCCAAATTCGGCTACAAGGACTTCATCCCCAAGTTCACGGCGGAGAAGTTCGACGCCAACCATTGGGCCGAACTCTTCCGCAAGGCCGGAGCGAAATACGTGGTGCCCGTGGCCGAGCATCACGACGGCTTCCCCATGTACGATTGCAGTTTCACCGACTGGTGCGCGGCCAAGATGGGTCCGAAGCGCGACATCGTCGGGGCGCTGGCGGTGGCCGTGCGCAAGCAAGGGCTGCATTTTGGCGCCTCGTCGCACCGCGCCGAGCACTGGTGGTTCTTGAACGGCGGCATGACGTTCGATTCCGACGTCAAGGACCCGCGCTATGCCGGCCTCTACGGCCCCGCCCAGCCCGATAAGACCCAGCCCGACAAGGCTTATCTGGATGACTGGCTGGCGCGCACTTCGGAAATCGTCGATAAGTACCAGCCGGAGCTCGTGTGGTTCGACTGGTGGATCGAGCAGCCGGTCTTCCAGCCCTACCTCCAGAAGTTTGCCGCCTTCTATTACAACCGCGGCGCCGAGTGGAAGCGCGGCGTGGCCATCAACTATAAACTCAAGACTTTCCCTGAGCGCGCGGCGGTGCTGGATATCGAGCGCGGAAAACTCGACACCATTCGCCCGCTGTTCTGGCAAACCGACACCTCCGTGAGCGAGAAGTCCTGGGGATATATCAACAACGACACGTTCCGCACGCCGGATTCGCTGGTGGACGAACTCGCGGATATCGTTAGCAAGAATGGCTGCCTGCTGCTGAATGTGGGGCCGAGATCCGACGGCACGATTCCGGAAGAAGTTCAGACGATCCTGCTCCAGATCGGCAAATGGCTGGGCGTCAACGGCGAGGCCATCTACGGCACACAGCCCTGGAAGGTCTCGGGCGAAGGCCCGACGCAGGTGGTCGGTGGGTCCTTCAAAGATACGGAGGGCAAGCCTTTCACCGGAGAGGACATCCGCTTCACGAGCAAGGGCGACACGCTCTATGCCATCGCCCTGGCCTGGCCAGAGAAAGGCAAGCTGACGATCAAGTCGCTGGCCGCAGGCGCGCCTTACACGCAGCGGGAAATCAAGTCGGTGCAACTCCTCGGCTCGAAGGCCACGTTGAAGTGGACTCGCAGCGCCCAGGGGCTCGTCATCGAATTGCCCGCGCAGAAGCCCTGCGACTACGCCTTCGTTTTCAAGATTTCACCCGTGGATCCCGCGACGGCGCCGGAAAAGCCGTAGAGACGACCCGGCGGGTCGTCTCTACAGAACGGGTGGCTGGCGCGGACCCCGCAAGGCGGGCTCTGCGCCAGCCCGCGGGATTCACGGTATAATCCGTCGCTTTGGAACGCGTTCTTCTGCTGCCTCTGACACAGCAGGACCACAGAACGGATCAGGAGCCAACCATGCGTCGAAGCCTCGTTGTCTTCGCGAGTCTCTTACTGCTGGGGCTGGTCTTTCCCCTGGCTTCCAAGCAATCGAAGAGCGATCCACGATTGAAAGGCGCCTTCCGCCGTCCTGAGAAGAATGGCTGGACGTTCGTACATCTGGAAGGAACCCCCGCCGAGATCGGCTTCCAGCATGGCTACCTGCTGGCGAAGGAGATTCTGGACGCCGAGAAAGTCACCGCGCTCGAGGCCACCCACGACAGCAAGAAGGACTGGCAGTTCTTCCGTGACGCCGCGAAGAACATGATGTGGCCGCGCATCGAGCAGGAATACCGCGAGGAGCTACAGGGCATCACCGACGGCCTGAACGCCCGGGGCGTGAAGCTGGACCTCTGGGACGTGGTGGCCACCAATGCCGCTCTGGAGTGGGGATATTACGTGAAGGAGTATGACAAGCAGCACAAGATCCCCACCCCCGCTTCCCTCACCGCCCCGGAGCACTGTAGCGCCTTCGTAGCCACCGGCAGCTACACCAAAGACGGCAAGGTCATCATGGCCCACAACAACTGGACCGCTTACCTCGACGGCGAGCGCTGGACCATCATCTTCGATATCCTCCCGGCCAAAGGTTACAGGATCCTGATGGACGGCTTCCCCGGCTTCATCCACAGTGCCGACGATTTCGGCATCAGTTCCGCCGGCCTCATGATCACCGAGACCACTATCTCCCACTTCTCCGGATACGACCCCAACGGCATCCCGGAATTCGTCCGCGCCCGCAAGGCCATGCAGTATTCCACTTCCATCGACGATTTCGCTCGCCTCATGCAAGAGGGGAACAACGGCGGATATGCCAACGATTGGCTGGTGGCGGACCGCAAGACGAATGAGATCGCCAGCCTCGAGCTAGGCCTGAAGAATGTCACCCTGGAACGCAAAAAGGACGGCTATTTCGTGGGCGCGAATTTTCCCATCAACGAGAAACTCGCACGCGAGGAGACCGACTTCAAAGTGAACGATCTCAGCGAAAGCGCCAACGCCCGCCATGTCCGCTGGGAACAGTTGATGGCAGAGAACAAAGGGAAGATCGACGTTCCAGCCGCCCAGCGTTTCCTCGCCGACCACTACGACACCTTCGCGCGAAAGAACGACCCCAACGAGCGGAGCGTGTGCGGCCATGTCGATCTTTCCCCGCGCGGCATGCCGCCCTGGCAGCCCCCCTACGGGATCGCCGGCGCCGTTCAGAACAAAGTCGCCGATGCCTCGATGGCCGAGCGCATGTCCTTGACGGCCTCGGCGGGCCACTCCTGTGGCATCCACTTTAAAGCCGCCCGCCACCTCCGCCTCCATCCGGAATTCTCCTGGCAGAAGGAATATCTGCGCGACATGAATTCCCGCCCCTGGACCACCTTCGCAATCGCGCGGTAGGCTTCGAGTCGCCTATGGTAGGGGAGGGCCTTCCCGACCGCGTCGGGACAGGTCATGGCCCTCCCGATTGTCTCTCGACAGGAGAGTTCGCCGCCTCCAGATCCACGTGTAGCGAAATCCCACTAACACCTACCGCAAACTTGTAGCGCCGCCGTCCCGGCGGCAGTCCCGTGGGCGGTACGGAGTAGGCCGCCACCGGCCAACTGACCGTGCCCATCCCCGCCGACCATCGCACCGCCCACCCATGCCCACCGCTCACTTCAGGCCTGCGAATTCTGTTACCATTCCTCCATGCTACCCAACTTGGCCGAATACTTCGACTCCGTCATCCCCTGGGATAAACGTCTGGCGCGGGAGATGCCTCTGATCGAGGACCTTGCGCGAGCCGCCGGCCCACGGGTGCTTGTGCCCGCCTGTGGAACGGGTGGGCACGTCGTGGCGCTCGCGCAGCGCGGCTTCAGGGTACTGGGCTTTGACACGGACGAACCGGCGCTCGACCTCACTCGCCGCAAGATCGAGGCAAGCGCCCCAGCCATCGCCGCCGTAGGCAGCGAAGCCCGCGCCCTCCACCTGAGCATGGAAGAAGCCGGCAAGCTCGGGGCCGCTTATGACGCGGCCTTCTGCCTGGGCAATGCCCTGCCGGGTCTCTCCGCCCCCGGCCAGCTTCTCGCTGCCCTCAAAGGCATGGCAGGGGCGTTGCGGCCTGGTGGAACTTTTTTGACGCAGAACCTGAACTACGACCGGCGATGGAAGGAAAAGGCGCAGTGGTTTCCGGTGCTTTGCGGAGAAACAGCCGAAGAAGAAGTCCTGCTTGTCAAATTCGCCGACTACGAAGCGGAGTTCATCAACTTCCATGCCATGTTTCTGGCCCGCAAGAAGCCCGTTGGGAAATGGGAATCGAGCGTGAGAACCTCCCGACAGATTCCACTCTTCCAGGAGCGCTTGTCCGGGTTGCTGCGCGAAGCGGGATTCGAGCACTTGCGTATGTGGGGCGACTACGCGAAGTCGCCCTTTGATCCCGCAGAATCTGGCGACCTCATCATCGCCGCCGAAAAGCTCTAGAAACTCAACACCAAGACACAAAGACACCAAGAAGCCCTTCGCCTGGAAAAGACCACACGCCAAGGAAAACCTGACACCTGTTCCCTGTAACCTGTCACCGAGTTCTTCTTTGTGTCTTGCTGGTGAATCTATTCCTCGGGGTTGGAGGGGTGGTTGCCCGAGCAGTTGGGCAGTAACCGGCGACTGTCCCGCCACTCCTATGCGAGAGCCACCACAAAGGCTCTGTGCCTTCTGACTTCCGTAATCCATCCGCCCATCGTATGATTCTTGGTCGGTGGGACATCCGAGGTTGATTGCAATCGATTATGGCCAGTGACCAGGCAGTTCTGGACTCCCTCAAGAGCCTCGCGGCAAGCGCGCCGGATGCACAGTCGCTGATGGCGGAAACCGTGGCGATGCTGCAGCGTGCGCGGCGGCATTACAACTGGCTGGGCGTGTATCTGCTCGAAGGCACAGTGCTGGTCCTCGGCCCCTACGTCGGCAAGCCCACGCCGCACACGCGCATTGCCCTGAACCAGGGCATCTGCGGCGCCGCGGCATCCAGCGGCAAGACCGTCATCGTGGACGACGTGAACTCCGACCCGCGCTATCTCGCTTGCAGCCTCGAAACGCGCTCGGAGATCGTGGTGCCCATCGTCCGCGAAGGGCAGGTTCTGGGCGAAATCGATGTCGACAGCGACCAGCCCGCCGCTTTCACCGAGGATGATTGCAGACTGCTCGAAGCCGTCGCGGAAATCCTCGCGGCGAAGCTCGTGTAGCGCACATCCGGTCGCCGGAGGCGACTCGCCGTGGCGAGGGTCTGCGGCAGTTCTCGCTGCGGCAAATTCCAAAAAAAGAGCCGCAGTTTCGCGTGGCGGGACTGCGCTACACGCTGCCCTCCCAAGTCATCTGCTACAATGTCTTGGTTCTATGCACGCACAGAAACCCATTCTGGTTACCGCCGGCATCCTAATAAACGGCGACCGAATTCTGATCTGCCAGCGGCGCCGTTCGGACGTCTATGGCCTCCAGTGGGAATTCCCCGGCGGCAAGGTCCGAGACAACGAGGATCTGAGGGCCTCGCTGCGGCGAGAGCTCGCCGAAGAGCTGGGGATTGACATCGAAGTGGGCGACGAGGTCTTCCGCCTGCGTCACCGATACCCTGACCGGTATGTGGAAGTTGTTTTCTTTTCCGTTCCCGCTTACCGTGGCGAGGTCCGCAACCTGGTCTTCGAGTCCATCGCCTGGGCGCCTCGCTCCAGGCTCGTCGATTACAGCTTTCTGGAAGCTGACCGTGAGCTGGTGAATCGAATCGCCCGAGGAGAAATTGTTTAGTCCTGTGTTCACCACCAAGGCGCGAAGGCACGGCGGCGAATTCGCATATTCGAGCTCCTTTCTTCGGGTCTGTCTCTCTTTCTGCCTTTGTGTCTTGGGGGTTCAATCGCTCCGCGGCCAAGTCGAAAGCGTCGAAACTTCTGCTCCCGCCCAATATATATGGGTTAGCCATGGCCGCGCGGAGGGTCATCTGGCTTCGGAGTACTCTCCGGCGGGCGCATTTTCACCGGACAGTTCCCTGCTGGCGGTGGTGAACGAAGACAAGGTGGTGCTCATGGGACTGCGGGAAGCCAGCGTCCAAAGAGTTTTGCGGCCGCGCCTGCCGGATATCATCGACCTGGGGATTCAATCCGCAAGTTTCCTCGCGATGAACCAGCTTTTTCTGCTGGCCACCGGCCTGGTTCACGCGAAAGGCAAGGGGCCGGCTGGCTCGACCCCACTGCTCGCCTTCCAGTGGAACGCCGTCGAGGATACCTTATCCGGCAAAGTAAACGCCGTCGGCCCCGGCGGAGGCTTCGGACGGGCACGCTATTTTCCCGATCTCGGATATCTCGGCCTTTACAAGAATGGCGACTTCGACCTCTGGAATCCGCGCGACGGGCGTGGCGCGCGCGTGACGATTGCCGCCTTGACCCAGCAGCCGCACCTCTACACGTTCTCTCCCGACGGCCACTGGCTGCTGCTGGCGCGCATTGAGATGAGTTCTTCGCCGGACCCCATCGTGGTGCGGCTGAGCGCGCACAAGTTCGAGGACGTTCTGCGCGGGCACCAGGGCACCGTCTTGGGCATAGCCTTCTCGCGCGACAGCAAGAAAGTGGTGACAGCGTGCGAGGATGGCAAAGTCCGCATCTTTTCCGTGCCGGACTGGAAGCTTTTGCAGACGCTTACCGGCCACCAGGGTCCGGTTCACTGGGCGGAATTCTCCGCGGACGGGAATTGGGTGGCCTCGGCCGGCGAAGACAGGACAGTAAGGATCTGGTCGGCCGAGAACGGACAACTGGCGCAGACTCTGGAGGACATGCAGGCGCCGGTGCTCAGCGTGGCCTTTTCACCCAATGGCGAGTACGTCGCCGCCACCTCCGAGCAGGTGGCGCAGGTCTGGCGGCGCACCCGGACTAACTGAAGCTTTCTAACTCAACTCCCTACTTCGCAGGTTGGCGCAGGCCTTCTCAGGCCTGCCAGTGGATGCGCGCGTAAGCCTGGGGTCGCAGACCCCGAGGAGGCTGTCTCCAAACTAGGTATTTTCGAGTTGTGTGCAGCATAAGTGATTGATTATTCGTTCGGGAAACCGCAACTCTGCGAGTTCTGAGACAGCCTCCCGAGGGTCTGCGCCAGCCGCGGCTCCTCCGGTAACGTGGGGCGACCTTATCGACGCAGGGCCTCGCAACTGCTCACCCCCGGCGCAAAGGGTAAAGTTGTGCTAAGATTTTTGCTTGAGCCATCAAGCGGCACCCAGGCCGCGGGCCTACAATCCTTATGCCCAAAGTCGGAATGGTTAGTTTGGGCTGTCCCAAGAATCTTGTGGACAGCGAGGTGATGCTGGGAATCCTGGCGCGCCGGGGCTACGAGCTGACTGCCCACGCCGACGAAGCGGACGTCATCATCGTCAACACCTGCGCCTTTATTGAGCCCGCCAAGCGCGAGTCCATTGACGCCCTCCTGGAGATGGCCGAACACAAGAAGTTCGGCACGGCCCAAAGGCTGGTGGTGGCCGGCTGCCTGGTGGAGCGCTACCGGCAGGAGATCCTGAAGGAAATCCCGGAAGCTGACTTCGTCATTGGAACGAACGAATTGGAACGTGTCCTGGAGGCTTGTGGGGAGACTGACGACCAAGGCGTCACCCACGAAACCGCTGAGCCCTACCTTTACCACGAGTTTACGCCGCGGGTCCTGGCCACGCCCGCCTATTCCGCTTACCTCAAGATTGCCGAGGGTTGCGACCACCCCTGTTCGTTCTGCGTGATCCCCCAGATGCGCGGCAAGTTCCGCTCCCGCCGCTTCTCCTCGGTCATGCGCGAGGCGGAAAACCTGGCGCGGCAGGGCGTGGGCGAGATCACCGTTGTCGGCCAGGACACTACCAGTTACGGTGAAGACCTTGGCTTGGGCGACGGCCTGCCGGCACTCCTCCGCGAGCTGGGCGGAATCCCGGAACTCGTCTGGCTGCGCTTCCTCTATTGCTATCCCAACCGCGTGAACGACGCTCTCATCGCGGCGGTGGCGGAAACGCCCAAGCTGGCGAAATACTTCGATATCCCGCTCCAGCATGCCAGCGGACCCATGTTGAAGCTCATGCGACGCGGCTCGAGTGGCGAGCATTTCCTCCGCCTGCTCAGGAAGATTCGCGCTGCGATTCCCGATGTCACCCTGCGGACATCCCTCATCGTCGGCTTCCCCGGGGAGACGGAGGACGATTTCAAAGCCTTGCTGGACTTCGTCGCCGCAGCGGAATTCGAACATCTGGGCGTGTTCCTTTATTCCAATGAGGAGGGCAGCGGCAGCTTTGCGTTGCCGAACCAGCTTTCAGCCCAGGTGGCGCGTCGCCGGCGGCAGAAGCTCATGGCCTTGCAGCGCAAGATTTCGCGCCGCAAGCTTCGGCGGAAGATTGGCCAGTCATTCCCGCTGCTCGTGGAGGGCCGCTCCGATGAAACCGAACTGCTCTTCCAGGGCCGGCTGGAATCCCAGGCGCCGGGAATTGATGGCCACGTGTTGATCAACGATTTCGCGGGAGCGGAACCGCAGCCCGGCGAATTCCGCTGGGCCACCATCACCGACGCGTCCGATTACGACCTGGTGGCGCGACTGGAAGCGCGAGTTTTCGCCGAGCGCCGCGTCCCCTCGTGGCCGGCAACCGCAGGGCCGCGACTGGTGCAGATTCAGCCCGCGGGGCAGCCCGTCCCAGCTTAGTGTTAGCCGATGCAGTGCCCTATCTGCGAGAAAGCGGTTTCTTGGGAGGGTAATCCCTTTCGACCCTTTTGCAGCGAGCGGTGCAAATTGATCGATCTCGACAACTGGTTGTCGGCGCGTTATCGGATTTCGAGCCCTCACGAGGCTCGGGACGAGGCCGGCGAGTCTCCCGTCGCGGACCCGGATGCCAAGGAGGGCCGTGAGTGAAAGGCGCCCGGGACCGGCCATTTGGATTGCCACCTGCGCAGGAGCCGGCTATTGCCCCATCGCGCCCGGTACGGTGGGTTCAGCCGCCGGCGTGATCCTGGTAGTCGCGCTGCAACAGGTATCCTTCGCCCCTCCGTGGCTGGCGGTGTCGATGTTCGCAACCGCCGGAGTGCTTTTCGGTCTGGGGGTATGGGCGGCAGGTCACGCGGAAGTTTTTTTCGGCCGCGTCGATCCCGGTCAGGTGGTCATTGATGAAGTGGTGGGCCAGATCATCACGTTGCTGGCCCGGCCCCAGGCGTCATGGAAGTGGCTGCTCGCCGGGTTCGTGCTTTTCAGGGTATTGGACATCGTCAAGCCGTTCCCGGCGCGTCGCGCCGAACAGCTCAGCGGCGGCTGGGGCATCATGACGGATGATGTCGTGGCGGGTTTCTACGGCCTGGTTATTCTGTACCTTCTTGGGTTCGTATTCCAATGACCTTGTGGAAGAAGTCGAGCAAACCGGCTAAAGCGATGGACAAAGCAGGATCGCCGAAAGGTAAGCCGCTCATTGAGCAAGTTGTTCCCCGCGCCGCCATCTCCGGCGGAGAGATCTCGATCCAGGGGAGCGGCTTCACGGAGAACGGACGCAGCCGGCCAACCGTGCGCTTCGGCGACCGTCTGGGAAACCTACTGGTGAGTTCCCCCACCCGGCTGGTGGTGCGCGTTCCGGAAGGCGTTGTCAGCGGCGACTTGACGGTGGACACCGGCCGCGCCGTCAGCGACCCCGCGGCCGTCGCCGTAGGAGTCACCATCGCCGACAACCTCCACCCGGTTACCAATCCCGCGGTGGATGCCGCAGGAAACATTTTCACCACCTTCAGCGGAAGCCGCGGGCAGAAAGTTCCCATCACCGTCTACAAGATCGATCGCCAGCACACGGTTCATCCCTTCCTGAATGATCTGATGAACCCCACGGGCCTGGCTATTGACCGCGATGGTCATCTCTACGTTTCCAGTCGGATAGAGGGAGCAATCTACAAGGTGACGCCGGACGGGCAACGCTCCGTCTACGCCCAGGGCATGGGGGTAGCGTGCGGGATCGCCTTCGACGCGGATGAAAACCTCTACGTCGGCGACCGCACCGGCACCATCTTCAAAATCAGCCGCGACCGGCAGATTTTCGTGATCGCCACGCTCGAACCTAGCGTCGCCGCCTATCATCTGGCTTTCGGCCCCGAGGGCAATCTGTACGTCACCGGCCCAACGACTTCCAGCTACGACCACATCTTCCGGATCTCTCCCGCCGGGGAAGTCGCTTTGTTCTACCGGGGCCTGGGACGGCCGCAGGGCCTCGCCTTTGATGTGGCGGGGAATCTCTACGTCGCCGCTTCGCTGGAGGGACGACGCGGGGTGGTGCGCTTAACGCCCGACGCGCAGGCGGAATTGGTGATCTCGGGTTACGGCATCGTCGGCTTGGCCTTCACTCAACAGAAATCCCTGATCCTGGCCACCAACATTTCCCTGATCGAGCTGTTTATGGATGTTGAAGGCCTACCGTTGCTCAGCTAAGCTGTCAGCTATCAGCAGTCGGCTTTAGGCGCAGATACGCCCTCCCTTCGTCCTTGCTGGCCGCTGAGCGCTGAGCGCTGAGCGCTGACTGCTCAAACATGGATGCAGAAATCATTGCGGTTGGCTCGGAATTGCTCACGCCTTACCGGCAGGACACCAACTCCCTCTATCTCACCGAGAAACTGAATGCCCTGGGGATTGAGGTGCGGTTCAAGACCATCGTTGGCGACGATCGCGAGCGCCTGGCCAGCACTTTGCGCGCCGCCCTCCGCCGCTCCGAGCTGGTCGTCATCACGGGCGGTCTCGGACCCACGGAAGACGACGTCAGCCGAGAGGTGGCCGCGGAGGTGCTGGAGAGGCCCCTGCGCGAAATCCCTGAGATCCGCAAGCGCATCGAGGAGCGCTTCGCGCGCTATGGCCGGTCGATGTCGGAGAATAATGCCCGCCAGGCGCTGGTCCCCCAGGGCGCCGAATGGCTGGAAAACAAACAGGGCACCGCTCCCGGACTGTGGATCGAGCAGGAGGGGGTTGCCGTGGTGCTTCTGCCCGGCCCCCCCCGCGAACTCCAGGCCATGTTCGAGTCCGAGTGCCTGCCGCGCTTCGGCCGGATCGCCACCGGGCAACGGATGAAGACCCGCGCGTACAAGGTGGTGGGTTTGCCGGAATCCGAAGTTGACCAGCGCATCTCCCCCATTTACAAGGATTATCAGAATCCCCGCACCACGATTCTGGCCGTCCCGGGAACCATTGAGGTCCATTTGCGCGCCACGGCCTCGAGCGAGGATGAAGCCGAAGCCTTGCTCAGTGAATTGGGCGACAAGATTGAGCTGGCCCTGGGTGACCACGTCTTCTCTTCGCGGGGAGAATCCCTGGAAGAAATCGTGGGGATGTATCTGGTGATGAGGCAGAAGACCGTGGCCACGGCGGAGAGTTGTACGGGCGGCCTGCTGAGCGAACGTCTGACGCGCATCCCCGGCAGTTCCAACTTCTTCCAGGGCGGAGTGGTCGCGTACAGCAACGAATTGAAGACCCGGCTCACGGGTGTGCCACCGCAGCTCATCGAGGAGGCCGGCGCCGTCTCCCGGCCCGTCGCCCAAGCTATGGCCGAGGGCATTCGGAATCGGGCGGGCGCCTCCCTCGGCATCGGGATCACGGGAGTTGCCGGCCCCGGCGGCGGCAGCCCCGAGAAGCCGGTGGGACTCGTCTTCATCGCTCTGGCCGACGAGCTTGGCACACAAGTTCGTGAGTTCCGCTTCCCCGGTGACCGCGAGCGCGTGCGGCTGTGGGCGACGCAGGCTGCCCTGGAAATGATCCGCCGGAGAATCAGGGACTAGGGGCCAGGGACCAGAGACTACGAACGAGTTCTCTGCCCAAGCGTTGCGTTCTCCTCCCTGGCCCCCCGCCCCTACCCAGTCCCCGACATGCGAGCCTTCATCGCCATCGACCTCCCCGAGAATATCCGGGCCACCCTCGCCCAGCGACAAGCCGCCTTCCGCGCGGCCTGCCCCGAGGCTCGCTGGACGCGGCCCGAGGGTATCCACCTCACGCTGAAATTCCTCGGCGAAATCTCAGAAAAGCAGACAGGCCAGGTAAATGAGGCGCTTTGCGCCCTCGGCCCTGTCGAGAAGTTCTCAATTGAAGTGAAGGGTTTCGGTTTTTTCCCGGACGCCCGACGTCCGCGCGTGTTCTGGGCGGGGCTCGAGGCGCCGCCCGATTTGGAGGAACTGGCAAAGAAAGTGGAAGCCGCCATGAGCAAGTTGGGCTTTCCGGTGGAAGGGCGCCCGCTCACTCCCCACCTGACGCTGGCGCGTTTCAAGATCCCCCGGCCTCAGCCCGCCCTTCAGGCGCTGCTCGAACCGCCCCTCCTGGGCCGCTTCGAGGTCTCGGATTTCTATCTCTTTGAGAGTAAACTGGCGCCGCAGGGCGCGGAATACCGGAAAGTCCTTCGCTTTCCGCTGTGATGGTATGGCCCGGTGAGGCTGAAGTATGAAGTGTAAAGGATGAAAAAAGGCAGTAGAAGCTGGCGGAATTTCATGCTTCGTACTTCATCCTTCAGATTTCACACTTGCCTGCCTGGCGCGCTCTTTGAGGGGGATAATGATCGGACCGGTGAGTACACTCCTTGCGTATTTCCTGGGCTCTATTCCCTTCGGCTTCCTGATCGTCCGCTGGCAAAAGGGGATTGACGTCCGCACCACGGGCAGCGGATCCATCGGGGCGACCAATGTCATGCGGAACCTGGGGGTCCTGGGCTTTACGGCAACGTTGATCCTCGACGCTGGCAAAGGGCTGGCCGCGGTTCTCCTCGCCGGAAAACTCGCCAGCCACGACCCGCGCTGGGTTGCCGCCGCCGCCGTCGCCGCCATCGTCGGCCACTGCTTCCCCGTGTGGCTGAAGTTCCGCGGGGGAAAAGGCGTGGCGACGGCCGTGGGCGTGTACCTCGCCCTCGCCCCCCTTCAGATCCTCATCGTCCTGGGGCTCTTTGCAGTGGTGGTCGGCATCTGGCGATACATCTCGCTCGGCTCGATCATCGCCGCCGCCACCTTCCCGGCGCTGATCTATTTCATGAAACAGGCGCCGACCCCCATCGTCCTGGGCACGGCAGTGGCGGCAGTCATTATCATCGTCAAGCACCATGCGAACATCCGCCGGCTTTGGAACGGCACGGAGAACCGCGTGGGGAAGAAGAAGTCAGAGGTCAGTGGCCAGTAGTCAGCCATCAGCGTTCAGCAGTCAGCTCAAAGTCTAACGGGTTGCTGAAAAAACCCTCGGGGGTGAAACGGAAGGGCGGGGTTTCAACCCCGCCGTGGCAGCGCGGGAAAGAAAACAAAGCAAATATTTTTTGTTCTCCTTCCCCGGCGGGGCCAAAGTTCGCCACGGCGAATGTCGCCAAGGCGACCGGACCCCGCCCTTCCAGGAATGCACGCCCGGCTTTTCAGCACCTGCTAAGACTAATCCTGCACCAGCGATAGCCGATTGCGGAAGGCTGATGGCTGATAGCCCAAAGCAATTCCCATGACAGCCACCGCGATTATCGGCGCCGGTAACTGGGGGACAGCGCTGGCGCTGGCGCTGGCCCAGAAAGGCCATGGGATAAAACTCTGGGCATACGAGAGAGAGGTTGCCGAGAGTATCCAGGCGCGCCACGAGAACGCCTTGTTCATGCCGGGGGTGAGACTGCCGGAAAGCGTGGTGGCCACCAACGAGCTGGGCGAGGCGCTGGAAGGCGCGGAAATCGTGTTGACTGTCATGCCTTCGCACGTCTGCCGCGCGCTGTTTGAGCAGATGCTTCCCCACCTGAAGCCTCACATGCTTTTCGTGAGCGCCAGCAAGGGCCTCGATACCGAAGGCCTGATGCGCATGAGTGAAATCATCCGGAGCGTCGTGGGCCGAAAGTTTCCACCGCGCCTCACCGTTCTCTCCGGCCCGAGTTTTGCGCGTGAAGTGGCGCGCGGTGAACCCACCGCCGTGGTGGTGGCGTCCCAGGACCGCCCAGCGGCGCAACTGGTGCAAGAAGAGTTCTCGTCAAAGACCCTGCGCCTTTACACCTCGAGCGATGTGGCGGGCGTGGAAATGGGTGGCGCGGTGAAGAACGTGATTGCGATCGCTGCGGGTGTGATCGAGGGATTAGGACTTGGCCACAACCCCACCGCCGCGCTCATTACGCGCGGGCTCGCGGAAATGACGCGCCTGGCCTGCGCCTGCGGGGGCCGGCGCGAAACCTTGGCAGGCCTCGCCGGCATGGGCGACCTCGTCCTGACCTGCACCGGCGACCTCAGCCGTAACCGTCGGGTGGGCATCGAACTGGGCAGGGGGCGGAAGCTCGCCGACATCCTCGCCTCCATGCGCATGGTGGCGGAAGGCGTGAAGACCACCAAGGCTACGGTCGCCCTGGCTGAGAGGCACGGCGTCGAGATGCCCATCACCCAACAAGTGAACCGCATCCTCAACGGCGAAGTCTCACCGCGCGACGCCATCCGAGAATTGATGGAACGAAGCCTCAAAGAAGAGTAGGGCTCCTGGCATGCGACCACTGGAGCGCAGTGGTTCGGCAGCACGTTGGTGACGCGGGTTCAGCTGTGAGGCGCGCCTAGCTGGCGACCCGAGGGGGGATAGACATCAAAAGAGAGAAGGCAAGTAGGCGTGTCCTCGCCTGAGCCTGCCGTCGCCGGGAATAACCCTAGCTGGTTGCACCGGCACCCCCCCCGGGTCCACAAGCAGTCGAAGGCGCTGGTGAGGTGGACGGCAATTTCTTCGGCCATTCGCCCTTCGATGTCGCGCCGCTCCAGCGTGAACACAACTTCGCCGTCCCGCGTCAGACCGATTTGCGGCGACGAAGACGGATACCCTGTGAAACAGCTTCGCGCCTGGGTGGTCGCCTTTCGGTCGAGGTCTGCCCCATGCCCACCCCTGGCCGGGGTTTCCGGAAGGATTTTATTTACTTCGACAGCGACATATAAACTGTGGGAGAATATCCTCGTTTTCGGATCGGGCGATGGTTCCCGCACTCCATCAATTCCAAATGCGGGGTCTTTCGACACACGCCAGAGTGACCGTGCTGGCTTCAGTTCGCGATCGATGGCCTGTCTCCCGGTGAAATCAACCCCAAGATGCTCAGCATCTTCAACCAATGAGGAAAATCGATGAAGAACCTATTTGTGGGCAACCTGCCCTTCAGCGCCACTGAAGACGCGCTCCGCGAGCTTTTCGCGGGGTTTGGAGAGGTACAGCAAGTTAAGATTATGACCGACCGGGACACCGGCAAGTCGCGCGGGTTTGCATTTGTGGAGATGACCCAGGACGAAGACGCTGCGAAGGCCATCGCCGCCCTCAACGGCAAGGACTTCGGAGGACGCGCGCTGACCGTTAATGAAGCACGCCCGAAACCGGAGCGGAGCGGAGGATTTCGTCCCGGCGGCGGGAGTGGCTACGGCGGCAAGCGCCGGAGCGGAGGGGGTGGCGGGCGAGACGATTACCGTGGGCCGAGCCGCCAGCCGCGCGAACCCCGCTGGTGAGCAGAACCACCAGCGTTCGGCAAGAAGGACGCCAACCGGCTGCGATCTTATTTTGACTAGGCCAAGGAAGGAGCCTCGATGGCAGGCAGACAGCGAGCTACGTTTCAGAAGCGACAGAAGGAAATGCGGCGGTTGGAGAAGCAAAGGGAAAAGGCGGAGAAGCGCGCCGCCCGCAAGCAGGAAAAAGCTCTGGCCCGCACGGCTACGGAGACAGAAACCCCATCGCCTCTCGCCGACCATCCGTGAGGCACGCTCCCGACTGGTTGGAAAAGGCGGCCTGCCACCTTCAAACCGCGGATGGCCAGGTAAACCACTGGATGGGCAAGGCGAAGCCTGGCGCTCTTGCCCTGGCTGAAGCGTCCCGCCCGCTTCCGGCTGATCAAGATCAAAAAAATCCCCCGCTCCCCCACCAACCATATTGATTTCCTTATCTGCTTCGCATAACATAGAAAGAAGATAGGGCAGCATGAAAAAAGGCGGCAAGCGGCGTTTCAAGATCCTTTACTTGATCCTCCTGATTCTTTTCGGCATCAGTGTGGCCCCCCTCTGGTTCTACGGGGGCAAGCTGATGTCAATCAACCGGGAGCGTCTGGAGACGCAGGAGAACGTTCTCCAGTTGACCATCTCCCACTCCCTGGCACAGCAGATTACTTTCTATGTGGAGAATCTGAGCCAGCAATTGAAAGGATTCTTTGACTCCGTCGTGCCGCTGGCCTCGCAAATCCCAGCCGCTAAGTATGAGTCTGATCCGAAGCTGCGCGCGGCGCTGGAAAGTTTTCTGGCCGAGCGGCCCAACGTTATTTATGCCACCGTCCTCAACATCGAGGCGCGAGGAGTGCAGGCGGGGGGCTACAACGCCGCTGCGGATGCTTTCCTCCGGAAATCTCTCGAGGCCGCCTTCGTGGCCGCGCGCCAGGGCGATGAGTACCGCAGCAACCCCATCCCCATCTTCCGCAATGGCGCGAACGAACCGGTGATGGTGATGGCCAACCCCATCAAGGTGAAGGGGGAATTCCTGGGGATGGTGGCGGCGGTCGTCACCCTCGCTCCCATCCTGGAAAGGTTGCAGGAGATCCAGCGCCTGGGGCTGGAAGCCTACATCGTGGACAATAGCGGGCGGCTGGTGGCCTCCAACAACCCGGACAAGAACGTGCCCGGGATGGACATGGCGAGCGTTCCCATCGTTCAGAAGTTCCTGGCGTGGCGCGGCCAGGCGCGCGCCACCGAGACTTCCATGTTCGACCTGGTGCAGGGTAGCAAAACCATCCCCATGCTCGGCACCTACTCCCCCATCCCGAACATGCGCTGGGGAGTGATCGTGCAAAAGAGACTGAGTGACGCCTATTTCACGGTCACGCAGATGCGCAACGAGACGATACGCTGGGGCGTGCTGCTCATCATCCTGAGCTTGGTAGTGGGAGCGCTGGCGGCCAAGACCATCACCCGTCCCATCGATCTGCTCACGCAGACCGCCCAATCCATTGCCCGGCGCGATTTCACCCAACGCGCCGACATCCGCAGCCGCACCGAGATCGGCCAACTGGCCGAGACCTTCAACCAGATGGCGGAGGACATCCAGGGTTACATCGGCGACCTGCAAAGGGCTTCGGAGCAGAACCGTCAGCTCTTTATCGACTCCATCGAGATGATTGCGGCGGCGGTCGACGCCAAGGACCCCTACACCAAGGGCCATTCCCGGCGCGTCTCGCAATACTCCGTGATCCTGGCCCGCGAGCTGGGCATGGACGATTCGGAGGTGGACAAGATCCGCATCTCTGCCACCCTGCATGACGTGGGCAAGATTGGCATCGAGGACCGCGTGCTGAAGAAGCCCGGCGTCCTCACCAACGATGAGTTCGAAATCATGAAGCGCCACACGGTGATGGGCTATGAGATTGTGCGGCAAGTCAAACAGCTTACCGAGATGCTGCCGGGCATCCGCTGGCACCATGAGTCCTTGAACGGCAAGGGCTATCCCGACGGCATCACGGGGGATGACCTCCCGCTCATGGTGCGCATCATCGCCGTGGCCGACACCTTCGACGCCATCACCACCGACCGCCCCTACCAGGCCGGCTCGGAATTTCCCAGAGCGCTGGAGATCCTCCGCAAACACGCTGGCAGCAAGTACGACCCCATTGTGGTGGATGCCATGCACTCCGCCCACGCCAAGGGCGACCTGAAGAAGTTCGAAACCCGCCGTAGCACCCTCGTCAGCGTTCCCCAGGCCGCGGCCAGCTAGCTCAGCCCGCCGGGGTGTTCCCCTCCCGCTCTCCGACGCTTTGCAGCCGGAGGCGATTTCATCCCCGCTCCGTGCGAGTTCCAGGATAGAATGAAAGCGCATGTTGAAGTCTATATTTGGGTCTGAAGAAAAAGAGAAGAAGCCCGGTCTCTTCGACCGCCTCAAACAGGCTGTGGCCTCCACCAAGGCACAGCTCGTGGAGCGGATTGAAGCCGTAGTCGAAGGCAAAGAGAAGATTGACCAGGGCGTCCTGAACGACCTGGAAGCCACACTCATCACGGCCGACCTGGGCGTCAAAACCACCCACGAAATCCTGGCCCGCTTGCGCGACCAGGTGCACCGCCTCAAGCTCACCGAACCCCGGCAACTGCGCGCTGCGGTCGAACAGGAAATCCTCACGATCCTGGAAAGCCCCACTGGGACCCGTGGCCACGCCCCCACGCCCAAACAGCCGCCCGCGGGCCAGCCGGAAGTCATCTTTGTGGTGGGAGTGAACGGCGTCGGCAAGACCACCAGCATCGCTAAGCTCGCCAACTTCTACCTTCAGCAGGGACGCAGGCCACTCCTCTGCGCGGCGGACACCTTTCGCGCGGCCGCCACGGAGCAGCTCGAAATCTGGGCGGGACGCTTGAAGATCGAGACCATCAAGCAGAAGTCCGGCGCTGACCCCGCGGCGGTCATCTTTGATGCCCTGGCCGCCGCCAAGAAACGGCACGGCGACCCCGTCATCGTGGATACCGCAGGACGCCTGCACACCAAGTACAACTTGATGGCGGAACTCGAGAAGATGTGCCGCATCGCCCGGCGCGAAATCCCCAATGCTCCCCACCAGGTTCTGCTGGTCATCGACGCGACCACCGGCCAAAACGGCCTCGCGCAGGCCCGCCAGTTCGTGGAGCACGGCGGCGCCACGGCCATCATCCTCACCAAGCTCGACGGCACCGCCAAGGGCGGCGTGGTCGTCGCCATCGCCCGCGAGCTTGGCCTGCCCATCCAGTTCGTCGGGATCGGAGAAACCGTGGACGACCTCCTGCCCTTCAATCCCCGCGAGTTCGTCGAATCCCTGTTTGAAGCGTAGCAGGGACACAGCATGCTGTGCCCCACGGAGAACCGCGCATACGGCCGCGGAGCCGCAAGACTGACCTTGGCGCTGGGCCACTATTTGCGGGGCTGACGGGCGGGGAGAAGCTTTTGTAATTGCACCTGGGTGGTGGTGGTCTCGCCGGGGCGAACGCCAGCGTTCACCCGGCGGCCCCGATAACCGTCTTTACGGATGAGAATCGGATAGCGGCCTACCAGAACATTAAACCTGCAAGACCCTTTGACATCCGTGACCGCGCGATGGCCCGGAAGAGAGACCTGGACTCCCTGAAGCGGCTTCTCGGACTCATCCACCACCATAATCTCCAGGGTGCCCGTGGACTTCGCCGCGGCGCTCGGCGCCTGCGGGCTTGCTCCCAACCTGCCGGCAAGTAGCAAAGCGCAACTCAAGGCCATAATCAGAATAAGACTCTTCCGCATGGCAGTTTCCTATCACTCTGCGTCAAGAAAAGGAAGAGGAATCAGACAGCGCAGGCCCTCATAAGGGCGACCGGGTGGAATGTAGCGCGGGCTGGCGCAGACCTTCTCAGAGGCTGTCTCTTAACTGAAGAAATAACACTTGCCTCTACGTATAATCAATAGGTCACAAGGCACAAAACTGCGGAAAACCGAGTTTTGCGACAGCCTCTTCTCAGGTCTGCGAGACCACAGTATACCTGCTTTGCACCGCAGACCCTCGCCATGGCGAGCAAACTCCAGGTCTGCGCCAGCCACGCAAAGCTGCAACCTCGGCGGGGGTGAGCGCCCGCCACTTGCCTACTTCCAGACCTTCCAGGGTGAGCGGGCCGAGGCGCGTCCGCACCAGCTTTAGAACCTTGAAACCTACCGCTTCGATCATGCGGCGGACCTCGCGGTTCTTCCCTTCCGTCAGCTCCACTTCCAACCACGTATATTTGCCGCGGTCTTCGACGCGACGCACCACTTTCGGCTTCGCCCAATCGCCGCGCTTCATCTCCACGCCGGCATGCAGCTTCGCAACGACCTCATCACTCAGCAGGCCGCTGGTTTTTACCAGGTATGTCTTGGGGACGCACGATTCGGGACTGCTGACAAAATCCGCGAACCCCGTGTCGTTGGTCAGCAGGAGCAGCCCGGAGGTGTCCTTGTCAAGGCGGCCCACCGGAGAGACCCACTTGCGGTTCTCCCCGAGGAAGTCATAAACCGTCTTGCGCCCCGCGGGGTCGCCGTGGCTGGTGATCACTCCCTTGGGTTTGTAGAAGAGAAGATAGATCTTGCGGGCAGCTTTCAGGCGCTGGCCGTCGAATTGGATGGTGTCGCGCTCAGGCTTCACCCAGCAGTCCGGGTCGCGCACCACGCGGCCATTCACCTTGAGGCGGCCTGCCAGGATGGCTTCCCGCGCCGCGCTTCGCGAAGCCAGACCATAACGCGACAGCACACGGTCCAGCGTCAGGGAAGATTTGGATTTCATGAGGAGAAATCAGTTCACAGTCAAAAGTCAAAAGCCGAAAGTGGAGGACAACGGCGATTGAAGTCCAACTTTTCAACTTTCGACGCTTAACTGCTCGTCAGGAACGAAACCTCATCCAGTTGAATAAAATCCTGGATGACGGATTCGGAACTCGCGTGCAATTGGTTCATGGGGCCGAAGAACGCCACGCGCCCGTCGATCAGGAACACCACGCGGTCGGCCAGTTTGCGCGCCAGCCGCATGTCGTGCGTCACCACGATGGAGGTCAGTCCCGTCTGGCGCTTGAGTTTGAGGATCAAGTCCGCAATGGTCTGCGCCATGACGGGATCGACCATGGTGGTAGGCTCATCGTAGAGGATCGCTTCGGGCGCGGCGGCGAGCGCCCGCGCGATGGCCACCGCCCGCTTCATCCCGGTGCTCAGATCCGAGGGCAGCAGCTCCTGAACGTCTTCGAGGTCCACCAGCGCCAGGAGTTCTCCCACGCGTTTCTGAATCTGCTCTTCGTCGACGTTCAGGCCGCGCTCGGCGCGTTCCCGCAAGGGGTAGGCCACGTTCTCACCCACCGTGAGAGAGTCGAACAACGCCCCGGACTGAAAGACCATGGTCACGCGGCGACGGATGTTGGTGAGCTCTACTTCGCTCATCCGCGAGACTTCCCGGCCGGCCACAAAAACCTGGCCGGAGTCCGGATGAAGGAATCCCAGAATGTGTTTGAGCGTGACGCTCTTGCCCACGCCACTGCGCCCTAACACCACCACCATCTCCCCCTGCCGGACTTCGAAACTCACATCCTCCAGCACGGGTTGTTCGTCGAACGCCTTGTAGACGTGGACGAACCGAATGTAGGGCTGCTCCTGGCTCTCACGTTTTGGATCGTCCGCCATGATCCCCTAAACCTGACGTTCCGTTCCGCCAACCAAGGTTGAAAGTCTCAAGTGTAAAGGAGGAAGGCTGAAGTACACACAGAGCGCGGTTGAGACCTTACACTTCAGCCTTTAACCTTCACACTTTACCCTTCACCCTTCAGCCTTCTGTCTCCTGACGTCTGCCTCCTGGCTTCAGGCTTTGCCCTCCAGAAGTCTCTTCGCTGCCTCATAATCTTGAACCGTATTCATGTTATCAAGAATCCGGGGGCTAAACCCGGCGCGCGAGATCGCCCTCAGGGAGAGGACTCGCAGATGAACCCGTGAGAAAATACCACGGGCTTTGTTTTCACCCACCATCAGGCTGGCGCGAACGGCCCACCGCGCGCTGCGCCGGTAAACCGCGCAAAGGGATTGGTATGTGTGTTCCGGCAAGGCAGGAACAGTCACCTCCGCCTGGCTGGCGATGGCCTGCCGGCAAAGATGGTGGAGAAAACGCTCTTCCACGAAGGGGAGGTCGCAACTGAGAAAGAGGTTGTATTCCGTACGCGTGCGGATGAGGCCGGAGTAAATTCCGCCCAGCGGTCCCCGGCCCGGCAACTCATCCGCAAAGACCGGCACGTCGAGATCCGGGAAGTTCGCAGGAGGACCCAGCACCGCAACCGAACGGCACACTGAAGCGAGCAGGCGGACCTGCCGGTGGAGCATCATTTCGCCGCCCAGCACGAGCCTCTCCTTCGGCCGGCCCATGCGCAGGCTGGCGCCTCCCGCCAGCACAAAACCCGTCACTTCAGAGAAACGGCGCCGCATGATTTCCCGCAAAACCTGCGTGAAGGACCTCAGGTCAAGTCGCCAGTTAACAATTGAAAGTCCAAAGTCCGGGAACCCTCTCCGCTTGCACTGTCAACTTTCAATTGTGAACTGCGGACCGATCATGCTCGTCACTCGTCCCGCCGCGGCGGGTCACTCGTCACTGAACTTGTCCGCCGCTCCAGCCCCGTCAGCAACAGCTTTCCATCTCCGCTGAGTGTGGGATGGTAGACGTAACGCTTTTCACTTTCCGGAAGGGCAAAGGCGTAATCATCGGGCGATGTGGGGCTGATCTCTTGCGCTTCAAAGACCTGGTCGTCAAGGAATTCCGGCCAGGAATCCTCCACATGCTTCTTAAACAGCTCGAGGCTGGGCTGGTCGGTCTGCAGGAACTTCTGCGCATCGATCAGCGCGTAGGCAGCTTTGAAATTGTGAAGGTGCAAGGCCGAGATAAAACGATAAAGCGTGTAATCAGGGTTGGCGGAGTATTCCGTCCGGCTGGGGACGTAGGCTTTCCCGTCCCACGAGTAGACGGCTCTCGCCTCGAACCCGCGGCTGGAATTCTTGGGGAAGACCAACAAACCCGGGTCCGCTCGCCCGGTAACAATCATCTCGGTGAGGCCGTCACCGTTCACATCGCGGAACTCCACTCGCCCGTAATCCTGGCCCTTGTACAGACTGTCGTCGAGCCGCCCATCCCAGAGGAGGAATGCAGCATGTTCCTTGATCCAGAAGACCACCGGGTAGGGTACGTCCGTCTCGCCCGCATAAAGCACTACCGCCAGGCTACGAGCCGAGTGGGGGAAGAGTTGAATGACCTCGAGCTCGAAGGCTTGCGACTCCTCCAGGAGGCGCGACGCATGCCATCGCGCTCCATCCCAGGCAAGGAGGAACAACCCCCAGGCTGCACCAGGAGACTCGGAGGCCGGCGATTCCTCCCCTGGAAGTCTGCTATTCCGCCACCACTTGAGCACCAGCTCGGCTACCCCATTGCCATCGAGGTCTCCCACATCACCCAGTACATTGGCTGCGGAGTCCAAAGCCCCATCACTGTTTGACACAAGCTCGACACCCAGCGCCTTGGCAAGAACTCGAGGATTTGGGTCATGGACAGTGCTTATCACCGACTGGAGGCGGGCCAGAGAATCCTCTATAGGCGGAGGCACAGGTGGATTCTTAGGCCTGGCAGGGGGGAGCTCGGCTTCTGTCGGCGCGTTGGCGGCCTGCCCGGCCCGCCCCGCCCTGGCAAACATGACCTGAGTCATCCACGGCACTCCCACGAGCAAAGCTAAGGACAGGATTACCCGGGTCTTTTCAAAGCGCCAAGGGGAAGCATTGGATGTCTTGAGTTGGTGCAGGCTGGGAGGAAGTGAAAACGTGGTCATGGAATGCGCCGATTATAGCCTATTACGGCTCGGGAAGCCAGGTTGGGATTCCTTCGCACTTCAGCAGAGCCAACGCAGAGGGCGTATCACCCGAGGATTTGAAGTATTCAAGACTGTAAGCTAACCTGCCTTTTTTCAGCAGATTATCCCAATACAACAATCCAGGTTGGCCCCAGCGGCAACAGAACTTGGCCCCGAGATATCGCAAATTAGCACTCCCACCACTGGAGTGCTAAAATGGCTCTTGACATCCTCGACTCGCCAGCTATAAATTAGCACTCCTGAGCCCAGGGTGCTAAGCGCTACCCCTAATACGCAATGGGGAAGCCTGAAAGTTTGCTTGTGGGAATTCAGGGTTGGGGGTCAGGTGGGGTTGGCGCTGTGGCATCAGCCAGCTCGTACCGGGGCTCGGGTGCCCCGACTCAAATTGAAATCTCAGCAGGAAAGGAGATAGGCAGATGAAGGTAAGGCCCCTTCATGATCGCATCCTGATTAAAAGGATCGAAGAGAAAGAAACCGTGAAAGGCGGCATCATCATCCCCGACACGGCGAAAGAGAAGCCCCAGGAGGGTGAGGTGATCGCCGTGGGTGGCGGGAAGAAGACCGACGAAGGCAAGGTAATCGCCCTGGATGTAAAGGCGGGTGACCGTATCCTGTTCGGAAAGTACTCCGGGACCGAAATCAAGGTGGAAGGTGAAGAGTACCTCATCATCCGCGAGGATGAGGTGCTGGGGGTCATCGAAGCGGCCAAGCATTCTGCCGCTGGGGGGAAGAAGTAAGTCGTGTTCATTGCCGGCCGCGGCGAGCGGACGAGGAACCTGAAGCCGCGCCGCGGAGGCAAGAGCGAACTTGTAATCTCCGCTGCCTGCCTAGGCTGCAGGGCAGCGGGAAATTTTGGAGGGAGGTAAGATGGCAAACGCAAAACAGATTGTGCATGGCGAAAACAGCCGCCAGGCGATTCTACGAGGAGTGAATCAACTGGCCGACGCCGTGAAGATCACGTTGGGGCCCAAGGGCCGCAACGTGGTGCTCGACAAGAAGTTCGGTGCCCCCACGATCACCAAGGACGGCGTGACGGTGGCCAAGGAGATCGAACTGAAAGACCCGTTGGAGAATATGGGCGCCCAGCTGGTGCAGGAGGTCGCCAAGAAGACCTCCGACGTGGCTGGCGATGGGACCACCACGGCCACGGTCCTGGCGCAAGCGATCTACCGCGAGGGTGTGAAGACGGTAGCGGCAGGCGCCAACCCCATGGCCATCAAGCGGGGTATTGAGATGGCGGTACGGGCCGTCTGCGGCCACGACGAGCTGCAAAAAGACGGCTCCAAGAAGCACATCAAGGGCGAGCTCGACAAGTTCTCGAAGAAAGTCGAAGAGAGTTCGATGATCGCGCAAGTTGGCTCGGTCTCAGCCAACAACGACATGACCATCGGCACCATCATCGCCGAGGCCATGAAGAAGGTGGGCAAAGACGGCGTCATCACCGTCGAGGAAGCCAAGACGATGGAGACCTCGCTCGAAGTGGTCGAGGGCATGCAGTTCGACCGGGGCTATCTTTCTCCGTACTTCGTCACCGACCCTGAGCGGATGGAGTGCGTCCTCGAAGACGCTTCCGTCCTCATTCACGAGAAGAAGATCAGCTCGATGAAGGACCTGCTGCCCTTGCTCGAGCAGATCGCCAAGGCGGGCAAACCGCTGCTCATCGTGGCGGAAGAAGTCGAGGGCGAAGCACTGGCCACCCTGGTGGTCAACAAACTGCGCGGAACCTTGCAGTGCTGCGCGGTCAAGGCTCCAGGCTTTGGCGACCGCCGCAAGGCCATGCTCGAAGACATCGGCACCCTGACCGGCGGTAAGGCCATCACGGAAGACCTGGGCATCAAGCTGGAGAACGTCAAGCTCGAAGACCTGGGCCGCGCCAAGAAGATCACCGTGGACAAGGACAACACCACGATCATCGAGGGTGCTGGCAAAACCTCTGCGATCGAGGGCCGCGTGAAGCAGATCCGCACCCAGATCGAAGAAACCACTTCCGACTACGATCGCGAGAAGCTCCAGGAGCGGCTGGCCAAGCTGGTGGGCGGCGTGGCCCAGATCAAGGTGGGCGCGGCGACCGAGACCGAGATGAAGGAGAAGAAAGCTCGCGTCGAGGACGCCATGCACGCCACCAAGGCGGCCGTCGAGGAAGGCATCGTCCCCGGCGGCGGCGTGGCCCTGCTGCGCTGCATCCCAGCGCTCGACAAGCTCAAGGCCGTGGGCGACGAGCAGATCGGTCTCAACATCGTGAAGCGCGCACTCGAGGAGCCGCTGCGCCTGATCGTCCAGAACGCCGGTGCGGAAGGCGCCGTGGTCGTCGAGAAAGTCCGCGGCAATACGAACCCGAACTTCGGTTTCAATGCGGAGACCGAGACCTTCTCCGATCTGGTTGAGGCGGGCGTGATTGACCCGACCAAGGTCACCCGCTGCGCGCTCCAGAACGCTGCTTCCATTGCCTCACTCATGCTCACTACCGAGGCGCTCGTCTGTGAGATCCCGGAAAAGGAAGAGAAGCACACGGGACCTCCGGGGGGCGGCATGGGCGGCGGGATGTACTAATGTAGCGGCGATTTCACATCGCCATCTGTAGCGCAGACCTTCAGGTCTACGGCTTGTCGGCAAGTAGGCAGTAAGCAGAAGGCAGTAAGCAGCAAGAACCAAGGGCGGGGATTCGTTCCCCGCCCTCTTTGTTTTTTTCGCGGAAAAATCGCCGCCGTGTCCGTGTAAGGGATGTAGGGGCAGGTCTCAGACCTGTCCTGGGCGGGCACCCCGACAAAACCGTGGATTCTCGGTCACGCTACGCTTGTTAGCGTAAATTCCATTGACTCTCGGCGCATTGAGCGCTACGCTTTGCCCATCTCAACGTTGCGGAAATCTTGAACTGAGGGGACGTCTCTATGAACCACGGACGCGCAGACCCTGCACGTGTTAGTGTTCTTGTTCTCGCAGCAGTTGCTCTCCTGCTTGCCTTTGTCATTCTTCCCAATCCTTTCGGCCGTTCAACACAACACTCGCGAAACTCGAAATCCGGAAATCGAGACTCGTTCGCAAAAAGCCTTCAGCCGTCAGCAGTCAGCCGTCAGCAACGGCCGACGTGGACCAATCCAAAATCGCCAATCCAAAATCCACAGTTGGTGGCGTCCTACGGCCGCTTGCCCCTCAGCTTCGAGGCCAATCGTGGGCAGACGGATTCTCAAGTCAAGTTCATCTCGCGGGGACGCGGCTACACGATGTTCCTGACGCAAGGCGAGGCAGTGCTTTCGCTGAAGAAGCCGTCAGCGTTCAGCCCTCAGCTCTCAGCTTTGCGGAAGGGCATGGCTTTAGCCATGCCGCTTGCCGGGCCACCCAGTTCTCGGGCTTTAGCCCCTGAGGGCCTTCTCACGCGGCCAGCGGACGCGCTCTTTCCGCCCTTAATCCAAAATCCAAAATCACAAATCCAAAATCCTCCAGCCCCTAGCACCCAGCGCCCAGAACCCGCCGTTCTTCGCATGAAGCTCGTGGGCGCCAACCCCAAGGCGAAGGTCGTTGGCCTCGACGAACTGCCGGGCAAATCAAACTACTTCCTCGGCAACGACCCGAAGAAGTGGCGCACGAACGTGGCGAACTATCGCAAGGTGAAATACGCAGACGTCTACCCGGGCATTGATCTTGTCTATTACGGCAACCAGCGCCAGCTTGAATACGATTTCGTGGTCACACCCGGCGCCGACCCGCACGCGATTGCGCTAAACATCGCCGGCGCAGACAAGGTGGATATTGACGCAGCGGGCGACCTGGTCCTGGGCTCGGCCGATGGAGAAGTCCGATTCCACAAGCCATTGGTCTATCAACCCGTAGCGCCGCCCTCCGGGCGGCATGCCGACAAGATGCCGGCGCTACACGCCGCCAATTCACAATTCACTATTCACAATTCACAATTCGTGGACGGTCGCTTCGTCCTCCTCGCCTCGAACCGCGTCGGCTTTGATGTGCCCAACTATGACAAGACCAAGGCGCTGGTCATCGACCCTGTCCTCGCCTACTCCAGCTACTTGGGAGGCACGGGAGATGAAGGCGGAAGCTGTGCGGGCATCGCTGTGGACTCCGACGGAAACGCCTACGTCGTAGGCGGCACAACTTCAATCGACTTCCCTACGACAAAAGACTCCGTTCAACCAACTTACGGGGGCGGACCAGTACCCAGCGATCGGTGGTACGCATGCGGTGACGCTTTCCTGAGTAAGGTGGACCCGACAGGCTCGACTCTGGTCTATTCAGCCTATCTCGGGGGCACAGGCTGTGAGTCCAGCAGCGGCATCGGGGTGGCGGTCGATTCTCATGGCAACGCGTACGTCACCGGTATCACGGCTTCCTTCGACTTCCCAACGACACCCGGTGCCTTCCAAACAGCTTTCGGAGGATCCGTCTGCGACGGCTGGACTGACTGCGGCGATGCCTTTGTCACCAAGGTCAGCCCGGATGGATCTTCGTTGGCATACTCCACCTATCTCGGCGGATCCGGAAACGACATAGTTGATGACACCATCGCAGTAGACCCCGCAGGGAACGCCTACGTGGCGGGAAGCACCGACTCAACCAATTTCCCGACCACATCCGGGGCGTTCCAGACGAGTCTGACGGGCACGAATTGCGCGGACCAGGATGGCAGCCCTCGGCCATGTTCTGATGCCTTCGTGACGAAGCTCAATCCAACCGGCTCCTCGCTCGTTTATTCGACCCTCATCGGCGGAAGCAACCGCGAAAATACCCTCGCCCTGGCGTTGGACGCGAGCGGGAATGCCTGGGTGACCGGCGCGACGGTGAGCAGGGACTACCCAACGACTGCTGGGGGTTTCCAGAACAGTTTTCATCCCGGCGGCTGCGGTCAGCCTCCATCATGGGACTGTGACGATGTCTTCGTGACCAAGCTCAACGCCACGGGAAGCGATCTTCTTTACTCCACGTACCTAGGCGGCCTTGGTGGAGAATATCCGGTGGCAATTGCTGTAGACCTGTCGGAGAATGCCTACGTCACAGGACTGACGTCGTCGACGGATTTTCCTGTCAAGAACGCTTTCCAAGATACTTATGCTGGGCCCTCGTGCCCCGGCGGGTCTGAGTGGGGTTGCGCGGATGATGCCTTTGTTTCGAAGATCGATCCCACAAAATCCGGGGTCGCCTCGCTGGTTTATTCCACCTTTCTGGGCGGCAGCGGGAACGACTTGGGCGCAGGCATCGCTGTGGATTCGTTCGGCAACGCCTACGTTACCGGCCAGACCTGGTCAACCGACTTCCCCATAAAGAACCCGATTCAGAGTACTAGCGCGGGCGCCGGCGACGTCTTTGTGACTAAGCTTAACGCGGCGGGCTCCGACCTCGTCTACTCAACTTATCTGGGAGGAGCCAACTCTGATCTTGCCGACTGGCTGGTTGTCGACGGAGCCGGGAATCCCTATCTCGCAGGTGTTACGGAGTCCCACGATTTCCCCACTACTTCAGGGGTGTTCCAGCCCACTTTCGGCGGCGGCACGAGGGACTTTTTTGTGGCCAAGCTCGACAGCCGCACTTTCGCGGCCGAGATACAGCCGCCGATCGAGGCGGACGGATCGAGCGTCTTCAACGCTCGGCGTGGCGTTGTGCCGGTCAAATTCACGCTGACGGCGGATGGAGAGCGCACGTGCGAGCTCTACCCAGCTAGCATCGCGCTCCTGCGCATTGGCGGTGAGACTCCGGTTGCGGTCAACCAGGATGAATTCGTCATGCCTTCCGACGAAGGGGTGAACTTCCGTATCACAAACTGCCAGTACCACTACAACCTGGGCACGAGTTCGCTCGGAGCCGGTACTTACTTGGTGCAGATCAAGATCAATGGTTCCAAGGTCGGGGAGGCGAAGTTCAGCCTGAAGTAGCGACGCCGGGCGGCATGGGCGGCGGGATGTACTAATGTAGCGGCGATTTCACATCGCCATCTGTAACGCAGATCCCACTCTGCGGGGTCTGCGGCTCTTCTGCAAGTAGGCAGTAAGCAGCAAGAACCAAGGGCGGGGATTCGTTCCCCGCCCTCTTTGTTTTGCCATTCACGTGAGACAATCTACATCAGACTTCGGCTATACTCGCCCCAGGAGGTGAGCTTTTATCATGGTGATCACACCGCCCGACTACCCCGACTACAGGGACTACTACGATCTTGAGCGATATGTGTCAGAGACGGTGCGGCACCGTTTTCAGCAAGATGGGTATTTGTCAGCCTTCGACTTCTTCTGCATTGTGATTTGGAAGGCAAATCGTGCGAAATCCAAGATCGCGGACAAGCTTCTCAGAGACGGACCGAAGAAGTATACGGATTTGGACTCGGCGGTAAAGGATCTTACTCGCCAGATCGGAGCACCCAGCGATGCGAACGAAAAAATGAAGGTCCTCGTGCAAGAGTGGAAGTTTCGCCTGCGCATGGCATCAGCAATTCTCACCATCCTCTATCCCGAAAATTTCACGGTTTATGACGCTCGAGTGTCGAGAGCACTGCAAGAACTGACGGGACGCTCATTCCATAACCTCAGTAACTCAACCGCGTTTGATACCATCTGGATGGGTTATCAGGAATTCAAGGAACAAGTGCAGAGACTTGAAGCTGGTGGAGTCCACCTTGCAAGCCTGCGAGATAAGGACCGTTATTTGTGGGGAAAGTCATTCCATGACCGATTGAATCGGGACATCCGGTACAACTTTCAGAAGATCGAGGAATGATGCGTCTAAGAGCGCAACTTCCCACGGCTGAAGCCCTGCACCACCCACAGGCCATCGCGCCTCATAGGAGGCGAAAGGAATCTCCCGAACCCACAACCCTCGCCCCCTTGGGGGAGAGGGTGTCCGCCATTCTGATTGGCGGACGGGTGAGGGGGCTGCAGTGCGAGGCTGAATCTTGACGAGTCCAAAGCCAATGGTAAAAGCGCAGCACTCACCGAAAGCCAATCGCCTTAAGGCACGAGTCGCCATAGCCCGCGAACTCCGGCGAGTCGAAACCGAGGCGGAGCAGACAGCATGGCGCCTGCTGCGAGGCCTCCGGCTGAAGGGGTTCAAATTCCGCCGCCAGCACCCAGTCGGCAACGTCATCGTCGACTTTTGCTGCCCCCAGCGCCGGCTGGTTTTGGAGTTGGATGGCAGTGTACACAGCCAACCGAGTCGGGCCGCGGGTGATCGGAGGCGTGACGACTACCTGAAACGGCTGGGGTACAGGGTTCTGCGCTTCCCGAATGGAATTGTCTTGACTGATCCAGATGCATTCATGGAGAAAATAATGGATTGCGTGTCGTCGTTGCCCAATGTTTTCACGGGCGACCTGTGACCCCCTCACCCCCAGCCCCTCTCCCCACAAGGGGGCGAGGGGAGAGCGAATCATTCAGGCTTACCGCTCAGATCGCTGACTGGCGCAGACCCCGCTCTGCGGGGTCTGCGGCCTATAAACACGAAGCGGCTTGAAGTGGCCGCTGGCATGCTGACGGCCAACCACCCCGCAGGTGGCAAAAGCCCTCCCCCACAGGCCGGTTTGCAAAGAACCACGGGGTCAAAGAACAACTCAGCGCTGCATCAGCCGCTTCGTGATGGCCTGCTTCACCGGCGCATCCAGCAGGAGTTCAAGGTGGTAAAGGACAACGCCAGCCTCGGCTCGCCGCACTGCTTCGAGATCGCTCTCATAATGCGCCGCCGACATGGCGGGGAACTGCGGGCCGTCGGGACCGACCTCAATGGAGGGAAGAAGCTTGGCGGAAGGAAATTCGGCGAGCAAGGCACGGCTCAACCGCTCCACCCAGCCCGGGCCACGCCGGGTAAGTGCTGAATAGGCCATGGGCGAGACGTAGTCGAAGAAGGGCGCGAGCCGCCGCAGGTCCTGACCCACGACCGTCTGTCGCGCCCCGCCGAATTCTTCCCGCGTCCAAGGAACGGCGTGCAAGACGATGGCGAGTCCCGGAAAGCTTTTTCGAATCATGCCCGTGAATTCCCAAGCATTCTCCACCAGACGGTGGACTCTCCACTCGTACCAGGCTTCCCGATGCTCTTTCCAGATTCGGTCAACAAGATCGCGGTGGGCGGCGGATGGCTCCGGACCAGAAGCGAGCGGGATGGACAGGTGGGTCGAGCAGAGGAAATCCTCCAGGCACGCGCGGTCGAAACAAAACGCCGGGAAATTGACCCCGCTCTGCGGGGTCTGTGGGTCAACTCCCTCCCAGTAGATAAAAAAGCGGAAGTAATCCAGGGTGACCGCATCCGGTTCCCGACGCTCAATCAGGGCCTTCATGCGCGCCAGCTTGGCCCGCCGAAAATCGGCTCGTGACGGGCAGATCATCACGTCGTCGGCGCGCCGCGCGGGTCGGCCCTGGCGGTCCGTGCTCACCAGGCTGGGATCTGCGCGGGCGGTCTCCGGGTCGTTAAACATGCGGATAATCAGGGCGTATTTCAGCCCCGCCTTTCGCACCTGCTCGCGGAAACGTCCCCAAGTCGCCAGCTCGTCTCCCACAAACACCCAGTTCAAACCCAGAGAGACCGCGAACTCGACCAGTGTCTTCGGGTCACGGACCGGTTTGTAGACCTTCGCCCCCAGGATGGCCTGTCTTGGGTCCAGACCTCGCGCGGAGTTGGAAGTTTGCATAGGAATCCTGTGAGCCGGGTCAGGACAAGAACCTGAAAGTATTCAGGACCTTCTGGCATTCGGTAAGCATCTCGCTGGAGGCCTCCTCCGGGCAGGCAGCGCGTAGGGTATAGAGCTTCGCGTCTTTCTTTGTCACCAGCAGCCACCAGCGCTCCAGGCCTCCGCCCGGCGGTGTGGCGAGAAGGCTCATTCTCCATCCGCTGATCCCGCCGACTTTGGCCGGCTTGAGTTCGGGAACCTGGTTAGAGCCCGCCTTTTGCATCCACTCCCTCTGCCAGGAGGCCAGTTCGGCCCCCTCCAACTCCGCCGAGGCGGATGCCGCCTGAACTACATACACCGAGACAGCGGGTTGGTTCACGATCGAGTGAGTTTCCGGGTCGCGTCGCACCAGCGAAATTTCCGCTCCTGTTTGCGGATTGTCTGCCATGACCCACCCGCGCGGAGTCGAGATTTTGAAGGAGTTGTCCGCACTTGTGTAATCCCTTTTCGCCGTCCCCCCAGCAGCGGCCGAAAGGAGATAAATGATTCCATACGCTCCAACCAACACAAGCCATAAAGCGTTCGCTAAGCTGTGCCTACGCAACGGAGACGTCCCCCCGTACCTGCCCATGACAAAGTCGACGGCCTCTTCTACCAGTTCTCCTCCACCATATTCCGAACCGGAATCCGTGCTGAGTTCTGACCCCTCTTTGAGCGCCAGGAGAACCTCGGGTGTCAGGAGGTGGTACACCATCACGACGCTCGCCAGAATCAGCAACACCCCCGGCAGCACATTCCGCCCTCCCTCACGAATAACCAGTACACCCACAATGATCACGAGGAGGTTGAACACCATGGCGAGGTTGAACCCACCCTGCCAGCACTTCAACAATCCTATTCCTGCCACAAGCGCTAACAACAACAGGAGTAGCAGGTAAAACCCGTTGATCGCTGGGAGCCGCTGTCCGAAATTCGTGACCTGCTCCCGGTATTCCGAGGAAAGAAGGAGAACGACTGCAAGAAACGCGCTCGCCAGAAAGTAGATGACGGCCAAGCGGCGCACGCGTTCGGGGCGCCCGAGAGATTGAGGGTGATAGAAGCTCGGCGGCTGCATCACTGGCGTCGCGGGCTCAATGGGCGGCCGAGGTGACTCTATGGGAGGCGTGGGCTGCGGCGCCGGGGGATGCACTCTACCAGCAGGAGTTTGCGGCCCCCAGGGGTGAGAAGTTCCGGCCGGCTGCGGAGGAGGGGGGGCGGAGGGCGGTACGAGTACAGGCCGAACCGGCACCGAAGGCGCCTTCAGGCGCGCCCCGCACATCCCGCACACTTCTGCAAAGTTCGGGTTTTCATGCTGGCACTGGGGACAGCGGTGCATCGGTGTTTTGAACAGATAGACTTGGGCGAGAATATACTCGCACCGACTGCTGATTTCCAGTCAAACCTCTGGCCTGCTCTTGCCGCTGACTCGCGCAGACTTCTCCTGGCGGCCCGCCATTTCCTTCCACAGTTTTTGCCGAACCGACAAACAGACCGCTTGACAAACGGTCCAGGGAGCGCTAGGCTGAAGGCGAAGAAAAGGCGAAGATGCTTGTACCCCCGCCTGCCGGCAAGATTCTCGTGGGGCCCGCCGGTTGGTCCTATGCCGACTGGGAGGGAATTGTTTATCCCCAACCCAAGCCGCGGGGCTTTCACGAAGCCGGCTACCTGGCAAAGTTCTTCGACACCATCGAAATCAACACCTCCTTCTACCATCCGCCTCGCGCCGACACCGTGCGCGCGTGGGTCCGCCGGATCGAGCACAACAAGGACTTCAAGTTCACCGCCAAACTCTGGCAACGTTTCACTCACGAGCGGAACGCCAGCCTGCAAGACGAGAAGTCTTTCAAGCAAGGACTGGCGCCGCTGCTGGAATCGGAGCGCTTGGGCGCCCTGCTCCTGCAATTTCCCTGGTCGTTCAAAAACACGAAGCCCAACCACGAGTACCTGAGCGGGCTTTTCATGCAGTTCATGGAATATCCCCTGGTGCTGGAGGTACGACACGCTTCCTGGAACAAGCCGGAAATCTTCGAGTGGCTCACCAGCCTGGGCGTCGGATTCTGCAACATAGACCAGCCAGTCATCGGGCGCTCACTTGCCCCCAGCGAACAAGCCACCGCGCCCCTGGGTTACGTCCGGCTGCACGGGCGCAACTACGAGCACTGGTTCACTTCCAGCGAGCACCCGGAAGAGCGTTACAACTACCTTTACAGCCTGGAGGAGTTGAAGCCCTGGGCCGAGAGGACCAAGAACCTCGCCCAACGAACGGACGTCACCTACGTCATTACCAACAACCATTTCCAGGGTAAAGCCATCGCCAACGCTTTGCAGTTGATCGCGCTGCTTCGCAACCAGCCCGTTCGCGCGCCGGAAACCCTGCTCGCCCAATATCCGGAACTCATCCCCACTACCATCCCTGAACCCGGTGCACCCACCCCCAAGCAAACGGATTTGGTCTTCGGAAGCTGATTCCTCAAGCGCTGGTTGGGGAGGGCCTTTCCGAGCGCGTCAGGTCACAGCCCTTCCCTTTGTGCCGATTCTGTTTCCACCCTTCAATCTGCGATCTCAAATCCGCAATTTGAAAGCCCTAGCCCCGCCCTGTCACCATACGGTGCAGCGCCCGAGTCCCCAGTTCCTAGCCTCTGATCTACCGTTTGACAGTTTCGAAGGCCGACTGCTAGCATGGTGTGTTTGTAGCCGCGAGCGCATTCCCGGTGTAGGCTGGGAGTTTGGCTCGCCTGGCTTGAAAGCTCGTCCCCGTCGTCTAGCCCGGCCTAGGACATCGCCCTTTCACGGCGGTAACACGGGTTCAAATCCCGTCGGGGACGCCAAACATCTTTGCTGTCCTCTTCGACCGTCATCCCTGGCTGGAAAACCGCTCCAGCGGCCCGGAGTGTGTAGCGCGGCGTCCTCGCCGGCAGTCCGGCGGGCATCCTGCCCGCTCCATCTTCCCCTGCTGGAGCGAGACGCCCCCAGCTACAGCCGCCGAGACGGCGGCGCTACGCAGTTGATCTGTAGCGCTGGCGGCCGCTGAGTCAGAAGCCTGCTACCATCGCGTCTGAGGCAGCCATCGGAAAGGTACGCCGTGCATTCCCTGGAGGGCACGTTTGCGGATTAGAATACTCATCCGAAGGAAGGCAGCATAAGCCATGAAAATCACATGTGGTATGTCGATGTTGTTTACCCTGGTTGGTTTTGCAATACTCTCAGGAGCAGGACCCGCAATGAGCCAGACGAAATCCGGTTCCGCAGACACCATGCAGCTACCGACGCCGATGAGGGAAGGGAAAATGTCGCTGGAAGAGGCGCTGGCACGCCGCCGTTCCGTGCGCGAGTTCACCCTAGAGCCCCTGACCGACCGGGAGCTCTCGCAGCTCCTCTGGGCCGCCCAGGGCATTACGCATCCCGAGGGCCTCCGCACGGCGCCCTCGGCCGGCGCCCTTTATCCTCTGGAGATGTACGTGATGATGGCTTCCGGGCTCTTCCACTACGACCCTCGTGGGCACCGGCTGCTTCGGACTTCCGACCGGGACCTGCGGCAAGCCATCTACCGCGCGGCCCTGGAGCAGGAAGCGGTCCTTCACGCGCCCGCTGTTTTCATGATCGCCGCCGTGTATGCACGCACGGCGCACAAATACGGGCAAATGCGGAGCCCGCGCTACGTCCACATGGAGGCAGGTCACGCTGCGCAAAACCTGCTCCTCGAAGCCGTGGCGCTGGGACTGGGTGGCGTGCCGGTGGGCGCGTTTGACGACGGCGAAATCCAGAAAGCCCTTGCGCTGCCTGCCGATCACCAACCCCTATACTTGATCCCTGTCGGGCACCCGCGTTAGCCGGGTGACCTGCGCGCGACAGGATGGTAGGGGCGAGGCACCTGGCGCCCCTACGGCCAATGCTAAACCGCGCTCAGGAAGCCCTGGGCAAGTGTGCCAAAGCTTCCTTTATCTTTTCTTCCGGGTGCTCGTAGTCCGAAAGCTCGCCGGCAAAGTATTTCTCGTAGGCAGCCATATCGAAGTGCCCGTGGCCGCTCAGATTGAAGAGGATGGTTTTCTCCTTCCCTTCCTCCCTGGCCTTCACGGCTTCTTCGATCACGCAGCAGACCGCATGGGAGGTCTCCGGCGCCACGATAATCCCCTCAGCTCGGGAAAAGGTCACCGCCGCTTCAAAACATTTCAGTTGCAGATAACTGACGGCTTCCACGACGCCTTCGCGGTGCAGGAGGCTCACCAGCGGCGCCATGCCGTGATATCTCAGACCACCGGCGTGAATCCCCACGGGAATGAAATCGTGCCCAAGGGTGTCCATCTTCAGAAGCGGCGTCATGCCGCTCTTGTCGCCGAAATCGTAGGCGTACACACCTTTGGTCATGGTGGGACACGCGGCGGGCTCGACGGCGATGAGGCGAATGTCCTTTCCCGCAGCTTTCGCTGGAATGAAGGGGAACGCTAAGCCCGCGAAGTTGCTTCCACCTCCGCAGCAACCGACGATGATGTCCGGAAATGCTCCCGCAAGTTTCATCTGCGCGATGGCCTCCTGGCCGATTACCGTCTGATGCAGCAGGACATGGTTGAGGACGCTCCCCAGGGAGTAGTTGGTGTCCTGGCGATGCGCGGCATCCTCCACCGCTTCGCTGATGGCGATGCCCAGGCTGCCCGGGCACTCCGGGTCCTGGGCCAGGACTTGCCGCCCGGCCTCGGTCTGGTCGCTGGGGGAAGGGATGCAGGTTGCGCCCCAGCACTCCATCATGGTACGCCGGTGCGGCTTCTGATAAAAACTGCATTTCACCATATAGACCAGGCATTCCATGTCGAAGACATTGCAGGCGAAGGCCAGAGCGCTGCCCCACTGGCCGGCTCCTGTTTCGGTGCAGATCCTCTTGATGCCCGCGATCTTGTTGTAGTAGGCCTGGGCGACGGAGGTGTTCGGCTTATGGCTGCCCGGCGGAGAGACTCCTTCCTGCTTGTAGAAGATCTTGGCCGGAGTATCGAGCGCCTTTTCGAGCCGATACGCGCGGTATAAGGGCGTGGGCCGCCACAGCCGCAGGATATCGAGGACGGGTTCGGGGATAGGCACGGTCGGAGTAGTACAGACCTCTTGTTCTATCAGCCCCGCGGGGAAAATCGCCTCGAGGTCACTGGGTTTTGTCGGCTGGCCGGTTCCAGGGTTCAAGGGAGGCGGCAGGGGCGCTGGGAGATCGGGGATGACGTTGTACCACGACTTGGGTAGTTCCCGTTCCGGCAGGATGAATTTGTATTCCTTCATGGGCTGTCTCCTCTTGCTCGCTCAACGATCGATGAAGTAATTGTGCAATGGGCGATAGGCTGTGGCAGCATTCCTTACCTGGCCAGTCCCCAGAGCTGATGCTTTGATAAGATCTCAATCGCAAGCTGAAGCACTTCGGCGGGGGCAACGATAAGGCAGTGCACCCCTCTACAGGTGACCAGCGCGGTCGTAATAAAAGCAGGAGAATAGCACAAATTGCGGACAGGTAACGGTCCGGTCAAAATCCACCCTGGGAGGGTCTGTATGAATCCATCCAGAAGGGATCTTTGCTTGTGGCTGCCCGCACTGATGGTTTCTTCGGACGCGGCCGCAGAGAAAGTTGCTCTGCCATCGAAGGTGTACCGCTTCGAGGACCTTCCGGTTCACACCAACGGTGGAAACAGTTTCCGCCCTATCCTGGGGGGCGCAACCCACGGCGGTTGCGCAATCGAGGCGCATGAGACAGATCTCGCTCCAGGCGGAATGCCCCATCCGGCGCATCACCACGCGCACGGGGAAATGTTTTTGATCCGCGGGGGGACGCTGGAGGTGACCATCGCGGGGCGCAGCTCCCGCTTGGGCCCGGGCTCGGTGGCCTTCGTGGCCTCGAACGAAGAGCACGGGATTCGCAATGCCGGATCAGCTCACGCGCAGTACTTTGTGCTGGCTCTGGGAAAAGACCGCTAGGGGCGCAAGGCCTTGCGCCCCTACGGTGTGGCAGCAAGGAAAGTGGTGTGCCTAGCTTTCCAGCGCCTTCTTGCAGTACTCGAAACACTCCTTGACTTCGGCGAGAGTGTCCAAGCGCGTCTTTGACTCCTCGCCATACTCGTACTCGATGTTGGCGGGAATCTTCCAGCCCTCGTCGCGCAACAACCGCAGCACGGCGACGACGGGGGTGTCACCCTGGCCGAAGGGCAGATTGGCGCCGTGGTTCTTCTTCCGGTCCTTGAGGTGAAGCGTGACGATCCTCTCGTGGTGTTCGCGGATGTAAGCCACGGGATCACCGCCGGCGGCCACAAAGTGGCCAATATCCAGGTTCACCCCGATGTACGGTGACGCCCCTTTCATGGCGCGGGCAAAGCTTTCGGCAGTCGAGAACTCGTCGGGTTTATCGGTTTGATCGTGGCCGTGAAAGCCCACCATGATCTTGTATTTCCGGGCATACTTATCCACCCGTGGCGCCACGCTGACGTTGGCGGAGGCCGTGAGGTACTTGACGCCCAGAGCCTGCGCCATTTGGAAGGCGCGGTCGATCTCCTCGTCCGGCATCTCTTTGCGGAAGCCGAAGGTGTAAGCGTAAAGGAGAACGCCGGCGCGGTCGAACTTCTCGCGCACCTGATGGAAGTGGGTGAGCGGAACGGTGAGGCGCCATTTCCGCTGCTCCTCCGGTTTCATCTTCTCGGGCTCAACGTGCCCGTCCCAGAGTTCACACTCGCCCAGGCCGACGGTCCGAAAGGCTTCGATGCAGGCGTCCAGGGGTCGGTCGCGAAACGAATAGCTCTGAGCCCCAATCTGCACCCCTCGAACAACCGAGTTAATCTTCTCCCCGGCAAACAGTTGATTGCGCGTGACCAGCAGGCCGGCGGAACCGGCGAGCAGGAGCTTGCCGGCATCCCGGCGGGATATTGCAGCCATGAGTCCTCCTCGCAAAGCTTGTTTGAAAACCGACGGCCAGTATAAGTGTTGCGCCGCCGACTCGCAAGGCCCGCCCACCACCGCTACAGGATATCCCGACCAGGCTGCACCGGCCTCGACGGTCGACTAAAGCTCTACATATTTCACTGACATCGGTTCAAGCTTCTGAAGGCCGAGAGCATGCGTCCTGCCGCTTCGGCCGGGACGGCAGCTAATCTCGGCTTCCATGGGCGAGGAAAGGAGATTCATCAAGAAGAGCGTAGATTTATCGCCTCGGGTCCGGAGGGAAGTCCACACATTGGGGTTCGAGCAAACCACCTTCTGCTCCAGTCCAAGTCTGAGCAGCAGAGCCTTTAACATCCGCGCATGCTCATGCATGGCATGCACCCAGCGGAAACCCAGGAAGATGACTTGGCCCCCGCCTTCGGTTTTGTGTAGCCACGCGATAACCCTGCCCGTGCGTTCGTCCTTGCCCAGCACTTCCGATTCGAGAGGAAGGTTTTCACAGAAATACGTATCGCCGTTATCGAGGATGTTGGGAACGTTCTCCACGGTGGCGCGAGGAAACTCATTGGGATTGATTTGAACGGACGGCTTGCCGAGAAAGTCGCGCAGCGTCGTGCAGGGCTGCAAGTTTTCATCGACTACGGGAAGAACCGGCATGATCAAAACCTTGCCCCCCTGCTTCAGGAAGCGAACGACCCTCTCCTGTTTGAGGGAGGCCATGCTGGAGGAGGACACGACAACCAGGGGAGCACCCTGGTCGGAGATCCAGGTGTCGGAGCGCAAGTCGCAAAACGCCGGCGATAAACTGGCGCAGAAAGCCGTGGTGAGCGGTCCCTTGAGGAAAAAGCTCCAGGCGTCGCTGCTGGAAAGGAGAAATTCGCCGCGGCTTTTCCAGTAGTTATCCGCGCGAGCGTATTCAAAATCGAGTGCGAAGCGACAATCATATTCACGCTCAGCCTCGGCCAGCCAGGGGCGCGCTTTCAGAAACAGTCCAAATTCCTTCTGAACGTGGTAGAGCGGCCGGACCTCGTTCTGGGCGCCGATCCCGGCGCCGTAGTCGTAAAGGTCCGTGGTGCTTCCGGCATCGGGAGGATTGGGCCCTCCCGTGAAGATATAGTAGTTGTTTCCCTTCATCCCCAGCGCAAGGTTCGTCCAGTAGCACGCTTTACAGTCCGAAGCCGTGATGGGTGGCCAATCCGAGGCGCTGCCTGACGGTAGCTCCAGGATGGTGGGCGGGAAACCCATCAGGCGGAGCATCTCCATTGAGCAGAAGGCGTTCAGGGCGTACTGCGGCGTGGGATTGTTTTGCGGCCAGCTCTGGTCCAGGTTGTAGTAATGGTCCGAACCCAGAAGAAAAGAATTCCCCAGGGCCGCCACGGTTTCGCAGAACAAGGCGTTCATTTGCGGGCCGGCAGAATTGTGAAGGAGGGGAACATCGATGCCATGCTCGCGTATCATTCCGGCAAGAATCTGAGCGTATTCGGCGATGGTTCCCAGGTAAAAGTCGAAGTAGTCCTTCACGCGGCGGATTTCAGAGGGTTGGGAGGAGCTCGAGGGGGGCAGTGGCCGAACCGCGGCAAAGTCGGCGAAGCTGGTCCCGTAGGCGCGGTTCAGAGTCGCCACGTCCCCATAGCGCTGGCGGAGAAAACGCGGGTATCGACCCTGGGGCTTTCCGAACCCCATCGAGGCCGCGTGGTAGTCCAGGCTTCCAAACCAAACATGGATACCTACCATCTCATTATCGAGTTGCACGAAGGCGATGGGTCCCCCCTTGGAAACGGTGTATTTCGCAATGATGGGGCAGACCCGGTTGTACCATGTGCGGACCTTCTCCAGAAAAAGCGGATGGATATAGGAAACCGAGGACGTACGGAAGGGTTTGCCTTCAAAATTCTGCGCGCGCAGCTCGGGATAGTCCTCGCAGAGCCAACCGGGCAAGCCATCGTACTTCAACTCCGAATACTGGTAGGGTCCCGGCCGGGCGATCACATAAAGACCAGCTTCGCCAGCCATGCGCAGGAAACCTTCAAGATCCCTTACTCCGTCCTCTCCCCCAAAGATAATCTTGCCCTCGCTGGGCTCGTGGAGCAGCCAGGGAATGTAAGTGGCAAGACAATTGCCGCCCGCCTCCTTGAAGATCTCCATCCTCTTTCGCCAGTCAGCCTTCGGGACACGGAAATAGTGAAATTCTCCGGAGTACAAATAGGCAGGCTTTCCCTCGATCCTATAACACAGCTTATCAAATCCGACAGGAGGCAATGCCTTGTCGTGAATGCTCGATGCCAGCCATGACGCATCCTGGTTGTCATCAGCACTGGAAGAAAGAAGCGTCGGGCCGATGCCGAGGCCCATAAGCGCAAGTGTCCTCTGGAAGGTCCTTCTGTCCATGGTTTCGTCCTCGCGGTCGTCAGTTTGAAAGATCGATCTTCGCGATGAGGGCTTTGGCGTCCTTAGCAGCTTCCGTGGCCTTCAAGTTGTTGCGGTCTTGCTCGACCTTGGCCTTGAGTTTGGCGTAGTTCTCACGCTTCGCCTTGGCGGCGTCAACCTGCTCTTTGGTGGCCGTGGTGTCTTGCGCCGCCTTGGCGTAGCAATCCACCACCTGGTTCACGATGTTTAAGCAAAGCGTCAGCTTGGTCAAGCAATTCTTCTGGTGGTATGCTTTTTGGAAATCCTCCAGACTTTCTTTTTTCACCGTACCGACCAGCTCGGTAATGCCTTTCGTGTAGGAACCCACCATAGATTCCATGTCCTGGCACGCTTGCGCGAGCAGTGGCTGCTGGCTGGGAAGGCAGAAGAGAAGGGTCAGGAGGGCAATCCTTGTCGAGCTTTTCATGGGCGCACCTCGCGGGGCTTTCGATGGTTTCGCCTGGGCGGTTCAGTAATCAGGACGGGTCCAGCCGCCCTGCAAAGTTACAACTGCCGCGTATGCTAGCACAACGGGCCGCCATTGTCGCCACAATGCCGTGGATGGCAAAGGCCCGCCTGACGCCGTACCTCCCAAAGATGCGCTGGTTAAGGATGGCACATGTGATAGGCTCCGTGATGAAGGGTACCCCGGTTTCGAATCCCATCTGCGAGGAGTCAGCTCATGAAGCGCTGCTTATGGTTGGCAGGGTGTAAGGGACGATGGGCGCTCCCCCTGGCGGTCCTCCTGCTGGCCACCGGCTCGCTGCCTGTGGGAGGGTCACTCTCCATCGATCCTGGGGCCTATGTTGTGGAGAAGAACGTCATGGTGCCCATGCGCGACGGCGTCCGACTTGCCACGGACCTTTACTTTCCCGCCCGCAACGGGGTGAAGTTGGAGGGAATGTTCTCCGCGATCATGGAGCGCACACCTTACAACAAGGACGGCGCGGCCACCGATGGGGGTCCGTATTTCGCGAGCCACGGCTATGTTAGCATCGCCCAGGACACGCGGGGCCGCTATGGCTCCGGAGGCACCTGGCACATGATGACGGACGACGCTGCGGACGGCTTCGACACCGCCTCGTGGATCACCAAACAGCCCTGGAGTGACGGGAGCTTCGCCACCCGGGGAACGTCGTATCCCGGCGGCACCCAGCACGCCCTGGCGGAGACGAACCCTCCCGGCCTGAAGGCAATCGTCCCCGTGGACGCTGTCGCGAATGCCGGTTACTTCGGAATGCGCAACGGTGGAGCTTTCGAACTGCGTTTCATGAACTGGATCTTTACCTTGGGTGCACCCTCAGGAAGCCAGGCAGCCAGAGATCCCGGCACGAGAGTCGCCCTCGAGGAGGCGGGGAAACACGTTCGCGAATACCTGCAAAACCTTCCCCTACGAAAAGGCACCACCCCGCTGCGGCTCGCCCCGGAGTACGTGGATTGGCTGGTCTGGGCAATGGGTCACGGCGAGAACGATGCCTACTGGAAGCAGCGTAGGCGGCTATCTGGTCGATCCGGCTTTAACGTCATCGACCAGATAGCCGCCTACAAGGACATTCCCGTTTATCTGGTGGGTGGCTGGTACGACTCCTGGGGGCGCCAGACCACCATGAGCTATGTGGCGCTAGCCAATGCCAAGAAGCGCCCGCAAAAACTGATTATGGGACCCTGGATCCACGGCCAGCACATGCACTCCGCTCACGGGCAGGTCGATTTTAGTCCGAGCGCCGCCATCGACAGCCTCGCATTCCACTTGCGCTGGTACAACCACTGGCTGAAAAACATCGAAAATGGTGTGGAGAAAGAAGCGCCTGTGAAGATCTTCGTGATGGGTGGGAGTAGCGAAGCCCGGACCGCGGAAGGATTGCACCTGCATGGCGGCGTGTGGCGCGACGAACGCGAATGGCCCCTGGCTCGGACACGCTTCACACCCTACTACCTGCACGCCGACGGGACGCTTGCTCCCGAGAAACCCCGCGAAACAAAGAGCTGGACTAGCTACGATTTTGATCCGCGAAACCCCGTGCCCACCATCGGCGGGAACATCTCCTCGGCCTATGGCATCATGCTGCAAGGCGCCTGGGACCAGAAATGCGGCGAGCACGTCTGGAACTGCCAGGATTCTCTCCCGCTTTCCGCACGCCGCGACGTACTGGTGTTCACGACTCCCCCGCTCGCTCAGGACGTGGAGATCACCGGTCCCATCGACGTCAAGCTTTGGGCTTCCTCCTCGGCCGTGGACACTGACTTCACGGCCAAGCTGATTGATGTCCACCCAGCCTCGCCGGATTTTCCGGGTGGGATCGACATGAACCTCGAAGACGGGATCGTTCGCGCGCGCTTTCGGAACTCCCTCGAGAAGCCGGAACTCATGAAACCTGGCGAGATCTATGAATTCACCGTCCAGCTTTACCCCACTTCAAACCTGTTCAAGGCCGGCCACCGTATCCGCCTGGATATCTCCAGCAGCAACTTCCCGCGCTTCGACGTGAATCCGAATACAGGGGAGCCGCTCAATGCGCACCGGCGGATGGTGACCGCCACCAACACCCTCTACCACGACAGCGCGCACCCCTCGCAGGTGATTCTGCCGGTTATCCCGCGGTGAGGGGCTGGGCCGAGGTGCGAGGCCCCGATAAGGAGGTATCGAACCGCTGACCCCGACTCGGGAAAAAAGTGAGGTGAGTAGCCAATTGTAGTGGTGCTTTAGGAGCGCCGAAAACCGCCGGCGGTCATCCCGAGATGGCCGGGAGTAGCGCCGCCCTCCGGGCGGCATGCCGGCTGGAAGCCGGCGCTACCAGAAAAGTCGCAGTCACCACTTGCTCGTGGATGCGGAGCGACGAGCCCGAAATACGAGCAGCGACGCCGCTGGGCGTTTCATCTGCAAGGATCCTGGGCCGAACCGATTTCGGTTGCATGTAGGCAAGGAGTCGTCCTAGGATTTCCAGCAAGAAACCGTTCGTGGGGGGCACCATGAAAGTATCAGAGGTGATCGAATCCCGTAAGGAACTGTTCTCGATCAGAGACGACACCACCGTGCATGACGCGGCTCGCTACCTGCGGGAGAAGCAGGTCCGGGGGGTAGGGGTGTGCAATCAAGAAGGAAAACTGGTGGGCGTGGTTTCACAAAGCGACATCTCGGACAAGGTCGCTGCTGAAAACAAGTGTCCTGCCTGGATGCGCGTTTCGGAAATCATGAGCACAGCCCTCGTCATCGTCCCGCCTCAGACGACGCTCGACGAGTGCCTGCGCCTGATGGAAAAGCATGCCATCTACCACCTGCCGGTGGTGGACGAAAGAGCCGGCTATCGTGGGATGATCTCCGTGCAGGACTTGCTCCGGTTGATTGCCTCTGACCAAAAAGCGCGTGCCGACATGCTGGAAGCCTTCCTCTTCCCGCCACGTTAGGGCCGCCGGACACCCGGCCTGCGCGCGCGGCGTCCTCACAAGGGTTGCACGGGCAAGCTGCCGGCTCGTCTCTCCTAACTTTCTAAGCGGAGATTTGAGGCGGGGCATTGGCTGTCCAATACCGCGGACAGGCACCCGCGGATCGAGCCACCGGGTATTGCCGGCGTCCGGTGCGGTGGCAAAGGGCTTAAGAAGACGTCTTCCCTCCAGACACCTCGGAGGAGGGCACGCGGCGTAATTCCCACCAAGCCGCGAAGGATTTGAGAAGTTCCAGCACCATTTCCTTCTGCCCTTCGCGTTGCTGCCACCAGCGGCGAGGGTCAAAACGCATATCCGGGGATGCGCTGACTCGCACCTCAAACCCTGACTTGCCCAGAACAGCACGGTAGATGTTTCGGCTCCGGCGCGCGTGAAAATTGGAAGTGACCACAATGAGGCGGTTCAGTTTATGTCCTGCCAGAAAGCGTCGCAGCACCAAGGCTTCCTCCAAAGTGGAGTCAGCTTCAGACCGAACCACCTGGATGGCATTTTGGGGTACGCCCATACCTCTGGCCTCGGAGTTCATCAGTTCGCCTTCGCTGAAATCATTACGTAGAAGTGGGCCGCTGAGCACAATCAGTGGCGCCCATCCCTGGCGGTAAAGTTCGACGGCATGCCGAACGCGGTCGCCCGACCGGGAGTCGCCGCCCAACACCACGATCGCCTGGGACTTCGCGAGCGGCTCATCAACCACCCACCATTCGCCGAAGGCACACAGCAACGGGGCGCGTGCCGCGTAAAGCACAGCCAATAAGCCGCCGAGTATCAGGAGGACTGCCAGGCACCGCCGGAGGCCCCGCCGGCGCGAGGAGGATTCGCGAGCTGAGGGTGAAACACTCACCGGAAATGGGCTCCCGTCCTTGCCTGGTGGGGGGATAATCGAGCCGCGGTCACCTGGCTTTGGAAGCATCCTCCACTCTCGCTTCCACCCCGCGACTCGCCCCGTGGTCAAACCAGCAGCGCTGTCAATCCGGAAGAGCTAAGAGAATGTAGCGGCGGGGCCCGTCCTCTCCGGATGGAAGGCCGCCCGGGACGGCTACTTCCCTTCTAATTCGTCCGCGAGCGCGCCTGCGTCGTAGAGTTTGCGGAGGGCCTCCAGCATGGCGCCGCTGTGCACCGCCACGGCCCGATTGTTTTCCCCGTTGTACACAAAGTCTCCGACCAGGCTTTCTATGTTGCCGTCGAAAATCAAACCGACGAGCTCGGCCTTGCGGTTGATGACCGGGGAGCCGGAGTTCCCGCCGATGATGTCGCAGGTGCTCACAAAATCCAACGGCGTCGAGAGATCGAGTCGCTCCTTCCGCTCCAGGTAACGCGGCGGCAAATTGAACGGCGGTTGCTCGCCGAAGCTGTAAGCGCGGTCGTAAAGGCCGTAAAAAGTGGTTTTGGGCGGCGCCAGAGTTCCGTTCATGGGATAGCCTTTGACCTTACCGTAAGTCAGGCGCAAGGTGAAGGTAGCGTCCGGGTACTCGCTCTTGCCATACACCGCAAATCGCGCTTTGCCGATCTTCTCTCCGGCCGTGGTCTCGATGCTTTCCACTTCTGCTTCGTACTTCTTGGTCATCTGGCGATCGAACGGATCAATCTTCCGCGCCAAGTTGATGAGGGGGTCGCTGGCAGCCCGAACCGCCGCCTCGCCACCCTCTGCCAGTGACTTGCGGAAAGCCGCGTCGGTGAACTTGCTCCCGCTAATCGCTTCCTTTGCGACGTCCGCGGGAGCGCACCCGCTCAGAATGGCCTTGATGAAGGGATCATTCGGCCCAAGCTCTTCGAGCGCCATTTGCAGGTTTCCCGCGAGCAGCGCTTCTTCAAACTGCGGATAAACCGGGGCGGGTGAGAAAAGGCGGAACTTCAACGAATCGAGTTGAGAATCGTGATAACCGTCCAGCCGCTCGCCGTTGGGCTTCTTAATCTCCGCAACATACTGAACGATCGTCAGGGCCATTTCCGTAAGGCGTGACCAATTGGGGGAATAGAAGCGGCGCGGCTTGAGCAGTTCCAGGTATTTCTTCTCCGCTGCGGCGATGGCGTCCCAGGCGCCGCCGAATTCCTGCTGCCATTCTGGCTTGCCCGCCACCAGGGCACGGAAATCGTTTTCGTCTTTCCGCTTCTTGGCGATCAAGTTCTTATCCAGCAGGCCTTGATACATACCGTTGAAAGCCTTCAGGGAGTTTTCAAGGCCGAAAATCTGTCTGGTGGCCTGCCGGTTCTGCTCCGTTCCGAGCGCGGCGTAACGTCGCGCCACTTCCAACCGTCGCTTCAGAATCTTCAAGCGCAGCGGAAGGATGTAGTCGCGCTGCAACGCTATCTGGGCCATGGTATCCAGGCGACTGGTGGAGCCAGGATGGCCGGAAACAAAAACCAGTTCGCCGTCGGCAGCGCCCTGGGCGTTCCACTTCAAATAATTCTTGGGCTCCACCGCCTTATCGTTCTCGTAAACGCGGAACAGCGCCATGTCGAGGTCGTAGCGGGGATAGGTGAAGTTGTCCGGATCACCGCCGTAGAAGGCAATCTGCTGCTCCGGCGCAAAGACCAGGCGGACGTCGGTGTATTTCTTGTACCGATAGAGCCAGTATTCGCCGCCCTGGTAGAGGGTGACCACGTCGGAACGCAGTCCGGTGGAGTCCTGGCTTTCTTTTTCGATCTTGGCGATCTCCGCCTTCCGCGCCTTCAGGGCCTGCTCCTCGCCCATGCCCTTTTTCACCGCTCCCTGCACGCGCCCCGTAACATTCTCCATCGACACCAGAACATTCAACTCGAGATCGGGGCACTTCAATTCCTCCGCCGCGGTTCTGGCATAGAAGCCGTCCTTCACGTAGTCCTTTTGAGGAGTGGAGACCTTTTGCAACTGGCCCAGCGCCACGTGGTGATTGGTAAGTGCGAGTCCGTGAGGGCTGACAAACGAACCCGAGCCGCCATCTTCGAAACGCACGCTCGAAAGACGCACGTGCTCGATCCATCCCTGCGCCGGTGTGAAGCCATAGCGTTCCTGGAGCTGCTTCACCGGCAGGTTGTCCAGCGTCCACATGCCCTCTTCGGCCAAAACCGCCAAAGGCGTGATGAGGGTCCAGCCCAGGATCGCGAGATGTGCCAACCTCAAGACACTTCGATAACAGAAATATTTCTGCATAGGCCACCTTCGGTGATTGGAGAATAAAACGATCTGGTAAAGGCACAGATGGTGCGCCGAAAACTGCGCGGCTGTCAAGCTGCCGCACACGCCTGGACGCAGCCGTTGCGGGACAGGACAGAATGTGATACTAGTGTCAGAGGAGTTCAGCCCCGGCATGGCTCGTGGACTCCTTCCGACGTTAAGAGGCCGTAGCAAACGAGGCAGGCCATGAAGAACTGTCCCAGGTGCCGCCTCCCCTACCCTGACGAATACTCTGTCTGTCCAAAAGACGGCAGTCTTCTTGAATATCTTCAAGAATGGCAACCCGGCGATGTGATCCGTGAGAAGTACAGGATAATCCGCAAGATCGGTCAAGGCGGCATGGGGGCCATTTACAAGGCCGAGCATTTGATTTTTGAAGAACTTCGAGCTCTAAAGGTCTTAATGCCGCAGCTCGCGCACGACGAGTCCTTGGTCCGTTTTCTGCGGCAGGAAGCTCGAATAACACGCCGGCTGAGCCATCCTAATGTAGTTCGAGTAGAAGACGTTGACCGCGCGGAAGATGGACGCCTTTTCATCGCTATGGAATACGTTGAAGGAAACAGCATGAAAGACATTATTAAACAGTCAGGTCCGATGCCCGTGCCGCGAGTGATAGAGGTCGCCCGGCAACTCTGTTCAGCCCTCGATAGCGCGCATAGCCTGGGAATGATTCACAGGGACATCAAGCCGGACAATGTTCTCTTAGTTCGCCAACCGGATGACCGCGATTTGGTCAAAGTGCTCGACTTCGGCATCGCCAAGGTCAAGGAAAGTGCTAAGGAGCGCGGGAAGGAAATCAGCGGGATAACAATGACGAAGACCGGCTTTGTAGTCGGAACACCCCAATATATGTCTCCTGAACAGGCAATGGGAAAACCGGGAGACCAACTCGACGGGCGCTCTGACTTGTATTCAATGGGTGTCCTGATCTACGAAGCATTAACCGGGGAATTGCCCTTCCACGCCGATACTCCGCTGGGGTATCTCCTTCATCACGTTCACACCCTTCCCCCGTCACCGCTTGAGCGACGGCCCAATCTGGACCTAGCCGAGCCAATCGTTAAGATTGTCATGAAGGCCCTCGAAAAGGACCCTGCCGATCGCTTCCAGTCAGCACGGGAAATAATCTTGGCGCTGACGGCTGCCGCGGAAACCTTCGAAGAAGAAACCGTCATCAAAAAAGTCTATACAAGTCGAACGCAGAGACCTGATCTGAGCGCTGTCTCTCCTCGCGCTTCTCCACGAAACGGGGAAAGTCTCCAGGAGGAGCGCGCCCCCTCGTCTGTGGCGGTTGCAACACCTCCTCCGGGGGGGTCAACGCCGGAGGTGGACGCGGGCCAGAGGCCAGACGCCTCTTGGGAGACCAGAGAAGCAACTCACGGCGAAGGGGCAGCTCTTTTTTCTAGGGTTCGATTCGGACAGTTTCTTGAAGTTGCGAAGCAAAAAGGGGTTCAGTTGGGTGCGATCGTTCTCTTGGTTGCCATCTCTGCCGGGTTAGGGATCAAATGGTGGCATCGACCGAGACCGGTAGAAAGCCCGATATCCACACCTATGGCAGAGACTCGTGTCAGCCACCCAGCGCCTAAGACTACCCTAACCGCTGACCGTGGCACAGTAGAAAAAGGCGAATCCGTTACACTGAACTGGGAGTCTGAGAATGCTACCAAGCTGGACCTTCAGCCCGGGGTAGGTGCAGTCCAAGCCAAAGGTCAGACAACTGTGAGGCCGGAGGAGTCGACGACTTATACCCTGACCGCAACCGGTCCGGGAGGAAGGAAAACCGCTAGTGCCCTCGTGACCGTCATTACCCCACCTCCTCCCACGCGGCCAGCGCCTCCCACTAAACTCTCACCAGCGGATAAGGCAAAGCTAACGGATAACCTCGCCATCGCCGAGTTCCATATGAACCGGGCCAACTACGACGATGCCATCGAAGCGTACCAGGAGGCTCTGAAAATCGATGCTTCGAACCGGCAAGCGCGAGAGGGGCTTCGCAAGGCTCGCCAACTGCGGGAGACTCTGAAGAGCATAATCAAGTAACGAAATAGTCCTTGGCCCTGAGGAGGATCCAAAGCCATGAGGGCGACATTCCGAGTTACGTTAGTGGCCACCTGCATTATTCCTGCGCTTGTATGCGTCTATGGCGCCCCGCAGCGAAGCGCTAGCTCTATCAGCGAGGAAGACCTGATTAGACTGATAAGGACGGGGGCAAGCGCCAACGCTTTAGTTAACCTCGTGCAGAAGTACGGCATCAGCTTTCAGCCCGATGAGCCTACATTGGAGCGCCTGAAAAAGGAAGGTGCTCCCGACATCTTGCTGGAAACTATTCGGCATACATCCCTGCCTCCCCAGCCGAGAACTGCCGCAACCACCCCCCACGAAGAGACTGCCAAGATGCTAGAAGCTGCCCGACATCTGAAGCTAAGCCAGCTCAAGGCGCAGGACAAGGACTTTGATGGTGCTTTGGCTGAGCTTGCCGAGGCCGAGAAAATCAGACCGCAGTGGAGCGAAGCCTTCTATCAGCATGGTCTGGTTTTGGCGGAGCTTCACCGTTACGCCGAGGCCGCGAACGAGTGGAAAAAATACTTGAGCGTTGCAGGAGCCGAAGCCGACGTGAAGACAGTCCAGGACAAGATTGTAGAGTGGGAATACCAAGCCGATAAGGGTGAAAAAGCCCGACGGCTCACGGGCGAAGGCGCGCAAAATCTTAAGCACTTCGATGCCGAAGGAGCCATCGCTGCGTTTCAAGAACTGGTCAAGATTCAGCCTTCTCTGAAAAATCTCCTTCTCCTGGCGGAGGCCTTCTGGATGAAGAGGGACTATGAATCCCTTTCCAAAACCGCAACCCAGGCCTTAGCTCTCGATCAGAACTCCACCCAGGCCATTCTCTATCAAGGCGCGGTAGAGCTCGGGCAGCGAAGAACAGACAACGCCTTATCCACTGTTCAGCGAGGCCTTGCGCTGGACCCGAAGTCGGCTTTTGGCTACGAGCTTTATTGCGATGCTCTGCAAGTAAAAGGCGATTCGAAGAATGCCTGGCTTCAATGCGAGCAGGCCTTGCGGATCAACCCCAATTCGGGTTTTGCCCACAACCGGCTCGGGTGGATCCTATGGGGACGCAGAAATTACTCGGCGGCCTTAGAGGAGTTACGGAAAGCCATCCAAGCTGAGCCGGAAAACGCGTATTGGCAATCTGATTTGGCTTACGCGCTCGTTGGTCAGGGCGACCTTCAAGGTGCCCTTGTAGCGGCGCGCGAGGCGCTTCGCCTGAATTCAAAGTGCCCGTACTCGCATGACGCCATGGGCATGGTATTGGAAGCTCAGGGAAACGTTGAACAAGCCATTCTGGAGTTTAACGAGGCCATAAGGCTTGCCCCACTGGGTAGCTCTGGGTTTCTCGATCATCTAAACCGAGCAATGCGAAAAAGGAAGCCCGTGCGATGAAACCACAGACTTGGGGCCTTTGGCTTTCCCAACTGGCGCTCGCGACAGCGCTTTCTCGGGATGCGGCAGTGGGAAATCGTGTTGCCGACCGTGACCTCAGGGCCCGTGAGTGGTTGCGAGGTTAATTTCGGTTGCGGCCATGCTAGCCCCCACCCCGGGACGAGTCAATGCGCATGGTCACTGAACCAGTCGGCCCACGTCGAAACTATTTCTTTCCCACCCGCCTGGGGGCCGAGGGCGCAAGATCCATGTCCCTCCGCACATATACCCTTGCGAAAAACACTCCCACAAAGATTTGAACCCCCGGGCTTGGTCGTGGGGGCCTGCGGACCGCGGCGGTGGGAAACCTCCGCCCAGGATCGACCTTCCCGATAGATCGGGATAGGTCAGGGCGGCATTGTAGCGACGGGTCTCTTTTGGCTCGCCCTGCGCGTGGACCACAAGAATGTTCTGGAATCCCTTCCGCGCGATGGAGCTTCCGAGGTCAATCGCGACATCGCGCAGGGTTTCAAAGCGAACAGCGAAAGTTCCGATGTGATCAAACTCCATGGCTACATCGTTCGCACCGCCCTCACCCAGGGGCACCACCGGCACGAGCACGAAATCGTAGCCGGGATGCAGGGCGCGCAGACGCGCAATCATCGCGTCGCGGAGAGCCGTCGCCACAAAGTAGTCAGACCCCACCGGCAAGTGCGGGCCGTGCTCTTCCAGGTTTCCAAAGGTCAGGAAGAAGATAGACTTGGCGCGGTCGATCTGGTCGATGTCAGGATAGCTGAGTTCCTCCAGCTTCAAAACTCGGCCAGCCGTCCCGGGTCTGCCTCCCCCCTGAACCCCCAGTCCGACCGGGCTGGGCGGGACGAGCAGCAAGCAGACCGTGCCGAACCCTACCACAGTCAAGATCCATAGTTGAGCCACTCGCCGCATGGCACCTTCCTCCGGATTTCTATCCGCTCCGGTTGGTATGCACTGTCCTGGATTCAGCCGGAGGGATGCAAGTTCATCGCTTGAGGTCGACACCAACCGCCCTCGTCAGCCCTTCATTCAGTTATTGCTGTGCAACCCCAAAACTCTTGCGATTGTGACGACGAAATGGTTCCCCGGCCTTCCGGTGGCCGGAGCTGCAAGTGTGGCGGCTGCCGCAAACACACTTGAGCGCAGAAATCCGCGACGGTAGAGTCCAGACCTCGTTTCGCCTCCTCTGGAGACCAACTATTAATTCGCGGCCTTAAGGGGATTGTCAACCCCAAAGAAAGCCGGGTTCGGGTTCAAGGGATCAAGGTCAGTCAAAGCTCAGGAGTGGCTGCCGACCACCTTGACGGTATTGGCCGGGGCACACAGCATGCTCCGGCGGTCACGGCCGACGCCTCCGTTGGCCCGATTTCGCAGGGCGCGAATGCAAACTTCAGACACAGCGGACATCAACCTGTGATATATCTAATTTTGCCTTCGCACGATGCCAAGCTGGAGGATGAGAGAATTATGGGAAACAAATCAACGCTTGCACAAACCCATGGAAGTCTCCTCTTGCAAGGCAGCACCTATGCAGTCACCCTGTGGCTGGTGGTCACCCTGACGGTGCTGGCGGTGTTCGCCATCTCAGGCCAAAGCGCCTGGGCGCAGGACAAGTTTCGGCTGGAAACAACGGCCTTCAAACCGGGCGGTGACATCCCCGCGAGATACACCTGCGACAGTGCGGACGTCTCACCCGCACTCACCTGGAACGAACCTCCCCAGGGCACACAGAGCTTCGCCCTGATCGTCGACGACCCCGACGCGCCTTCCGGTACCTTCACCCACTGGCTGGTCTATGACTTGCCAAAGAATATGCGCAAACTTCCCGAGGCACTATCCGGAAATGACGAAATGCACGGCGGCGGCCGCCAGGGCACCAACGACTTCCCCGTGACCGGCTACGGCGGCCCCTGCCCACCGCCCGGCAGGCCTCATCGCTACTTCTTCAAGCTCTACGCGCTCGATGCAAAGTTGAACGTGAGGCCCGCAGCAACCCGAAGAGAGCTTGAGCAGGCCATGAAAGGCCACATCCTGGCGCAAGCAGAACTCATGGGAAAGTATCATCGGTAAAGAGCTCGGGGTTCGGGGCCAGGGAATCGGGTTGGGCTCGGGAGGCCTTACCCAGGCCGCTGTGGGGAATTGGCTCCCAACCAATACGAAGCATTGCTTGCCTGATAGCCCGGAATAGTTCAGACTGTTCATCTCCCCAGGGCCGCCGCGGCGGACTGCCCTGGTGTTTGCACCAGGTGTTAGTTCCTGAGTCCTCGCGGAAAGATTTATGTCCACTCGCAATCTGTTTCTCCCAATGAGAGAGGAACCATCCATGTCGAAATCGCAGTCCAACGCGCGAACTTTCAGCTCCCGCGCGCCGCTGGGAGCAACTCTTTGGGCCATGCTCGTCGGCCTCCTCCTGCCGCTGATGGCTGCGGCCCAAGGGGCCAAGAACCCGGACGCCCGGGCCGAGGAACGGCTCGCCTGGATGCGCGTACACGAAGGCGACTTGTGGAACGTCAATCACGAAGAGGGAAAATTTCTCCGCGACCTGGCGCGTAAGGTGAAGGCAAAGCGCGCGCTCGAGTTGGGCACCTCGAACGGCTATTCGAGCATCTGGATTGCCCTGGGACTGTGCCAAGCCGGCGGCCAGCTGATCACGATGGAGATCGACCAGGGCCGCGCAAAGCTGGCCAGCGAGAATTTCCGCGCCGCGGGTGTGGATTCACTGATCACCCTGACCTTGGGCGACGCGCGGAAGGAAGTCCCAAAGCTTCAGGGGCCATTCGAATTTGTCTTTATCGACGCCTGGAAGCAGGACTACGTGAATTATCTGAAAATGGTATTGCCTATGGTCCCGCCGGGAGGTGTGATTGTGGCGCATAACGTGACGAACCTCCGGGAAGAACTGCTGGATTACATCCACGAAGTACAGACCAACCCTCAGCTCAAGACGACCATCGAGAATCCCGGTTCGGGGGGCTTCGCCGTGAGTTACAAACTACCCTCCAAGTAGAGGAACTGCTGCGGCTAGGAGCAGACTCTTCGGGCCTCGTGGTTAGATCCCATGTAGCGGAATCACCCTTGTAGGGGTTCCTCAAGATGCCCCGAAACTCGTTGCAACGAGCCGCTTGGGGCGGAATCTCAGGGAGTTCTCCTCCTCATTTCTTGCGCAGAATGGTTGACCCGGGGAAACCTTCTGTCGTAGTAGATTAGATTGCTTGTGAAGTAATTCTGGGGTTGTAAGGCTAGGAACTGGCACGCAAGGGCAAAGTCTTGGTTGCGGGCCGGCGGTGCGTCCGGTGGACACGCCGTCGGCGGTTCTTTGTCGTCGCCACTCCCCTACTTACAGGCCAATGACAGAAACCGGAGGAGAAACCACTCGTGAGTGAACAGCGACAAACCAACGCAGGTAACACCCAGGCTGCGTCTCAATATGTCCCAGCAACTGCGCGGGAGCAGGACGCGATTTATCAGAATGGAAAACGTGTCGCGACGGTTCTCAATGCCGAACTGGATTGGGAGGCCAAGGAGATCCGCTTCGGAGAGGTCTACGACAGCGATTTCTTGATGCTTCCCGACGAATGCGAGTTTCAGAAGTACAAGATCCTGATCCAGCGCATTGCTTACGCCACCAAGGTGGAGAAAAGCGCGGTGCACAAAGGCCGAACCTTGAGGGGCGTGGTGGCGGATATTCTGGGGTACCTGGAGCAATAAAGGTGGTCACGAGCCTCGGCGAGGCGCAGGGGCTTCCGGACGACTGAAACTACGAGGCGCTCCCAACCCTTGGCAAGAATCGCGCACTCCAGGTTGGTCGGTTGAACCACGATGCCGGATCACGATTCGTAGTAGGGAACCTGCTTCCATCGACTCGTTTTTCCACACACCTGGCAGCCGCGCACGAGTCCTCCATATCCCATGAGGGATTCGAGCAGCGGTTCATCGACGAAAAGCAATTCTCTCGTTCGGCACTCCGGACATTGCAGTAAGAGTCGCACAGAATCCCGATCCTTCGGCCCGAGCGGCGGCGAGCGCATGCCCCAAATATTGTGGGCCGGGTTCAGGCACTCCACACCCCAAAAAGTGCGGGAGGGTTCTGTCTCCGAGGATTTGCACACCACACGGAAGACCGCCTCTTCCTGGGTCCGCCGGCAAAGGATGCGGATCTCTTGTTCGGGAACGAGCTGGTGGCCTAAACGGATTTTCGCCCCGTGCGCGCTCACCACCAGAGTTGTCGCGTCCTCAACAAAATCTTTCCCCTTGAAGTCGATTCCGAACACGCGGATGGGTAATTGAAGTGCCAGCCGTGGGGAGCGTCTTGGCGGGCGGCGTGCCATAAGGAATCTCCCAGGTTACTCTGTAAGCTCCAAGTGGGTGTGCTGGAGGGTAGGATTTACGCCTCTCCGTGTAACTTCTACCGGGCAAGCGTGATCTGTGCTCAACGTTCGAGGAGATCAATTCACCGGCAAACTTGACCTGGAAAACCCATTCCCAAACAGGACCAGAGCATCCGTAATGTCATCCAGGAGCGCGCGTGCGTCTTCAACCCCTGCGCCGGCCGCAACTATAACGCTATGTGCGCATTCCATGCACAGGCAGTAACCCCGACCTTCCATGATCTCGCCGGGCCGGCAAACGGCGCACGGCCAGTCCTCTCTCGTATGAACCAGTAGACCTCCGGGCGACATCACGTAGTCCATGGTGGACCTGCAGCCTTCCCCCCTGGAGCAGCAATTGGCTGGCCACCGGAGAATATCGGAAAATTCCCGGGAAGCTTGAGCAGGAGGGTTAGTTCATGAAGGAGTAGTCGGGACGAACCATTCCACTGGCGCCCGCCCATCGGGCGTCACACTCGATGTCGCCATCCGATTGGACAGAAGCGTCGCGCCACTACCCCTTGAGGGGCGGACGTTCGCGATGCCAGGAAGTCGCGGCCTGAAACGCGCGACCCACCTCAAGGACGGTTTTCTCGTCAAAGGCTTTGCCGACAATTTGCAAACCAGCGGGGAGGTGGTCGCGGCCGAATCCGCAGGGCACGGAGAGCGCGGGTAACCCCGCCAGGTTTCCCGCCGCTTCAATTTCACCCCCGCCCTTGAAGACCTCGTCCAGGTTCGCCTCAATCGGCGGCGCCACGATCAACAAGCTGGGCGCCACCAGCACCTCAGATTGCCCAAACAGGTTCGCCAGGGCGTTCTGGATCAGCGCGCGGATGCGGAGGCACTTCAGGTAGTCGGCAGCGGAGATAAGGCGCGCGGCGTACAATCCCACCCTGCCTTCCGGGTCGACGATCTCTTCGGTGTGGCCGGCGCGGATAAGCTCCTCGAAGGCCGCCGCCGCTTCGGCGGCAACAATGGTGCCGGCAACGGCATCATAAGGGAATTCTGGCAGCTTGACTTGTTCCAGCTTTGCGCCGAGCGACCGCAGGGTGTCCAGCGCCTGGTTATAAGCCTGCTCGACTTCCGGCTCGCCGAATTGGGCGAAGTCCTCGCGAATGAAACCGATTTCCCGGCCTCGCAGACTCGGCTTGGACGCGCGCGTTGGCGCCACAAACGGTTCTCCGGCGCTCGTGGGGTCCGCCGGATCCAATCCGGAGATTGCTGCCAGCACCAGCGCGCAGTCCTCCACCGAACGCGCCAGGGGGCCGAGCTTGTCCATGCTCCAAGAGAGCGCCATGGCGCCGTGCCGGCTGGCGCGCCCGTAAGTCGGACGCAGGCCACTCACGCCGCAAAGACCCGCCGGAGTCACGATAGATCCCCAAGTATCCGAGCCGATCGCAAACCCTACAAGCCCCGCAGCCACCGCGGCGCCCGAGCCGCTCGAAGAACCTCCCGCCCAGCGGCCCGTGTTCCAAGGGTTAAGCCCTGGACCGGTGAGCGAGGCGCTGGCATAGCGGTAACCCGCTCCCCCGGCCAGCTCCACCATGGCGAGCTTGGCCACCAGGACGGCGCCTGCCTCGCGCAGCCGCTTGATGATGGTGGCATCATCACCCGGAACCTGCTGCGCATAGGCGCGGCAACCCCAGGTGGTCTTGATGCCTTTCGTGGCCAGCAGGTCCTTCGCCCCATAGGGAATTCCGTGCAGGGGTCCGCACGGGTGGCCGGCGGCCAGTTCCTGATCCGCTTGCCGCGCCTGCTCCAGGGCCAAGTCGCTGGTCACCGTCACCACCGCATTCAATTGGGGTCCGAGACGACTCAAGCGGTCGAGATAAGCCGCCGTCAGTTGGACGGAAGTGAATTTCTTGGCGCGAAGGTCGCGCCCCAACTCACGCACCGTGGAATAGAGAACGTCTGCGCTCAACATGCCTTCACCGGGAGTTGGAAACCTTAGCAAGCCGGAGATCTCAAGACGCCGTCCCACCTCGGGACGGCTGGATGTCGCTGCCGCTATTTTGCGCGGAATATGAACGCCGGCTCGACGTCAGCCGGGAGTCGGAAGTCCCGGACTTTGGCCAAGCCCTTGCCACTTTCTTGAATTTCCTTCTTCAGGTCCGCCAACTCGGGCTCTGACCAGCGAACCGCCGAGCCCTCGGCTGCCAATTTCACCAACACGTCCACGTCCAGGGCGTCCGGCCGAGGACGGGCCGTTGCCCCTGGCCCCAGAGCCGCAGCGGCCACGCCGAAACCGACGATCTTGGCAAAGTCGCGTCGGGACTTCTCTCTGGTCTTTCCGTTCCGATTCCTGTTCATAAGACTGTTCCTTCTAAAGGCCCGTGTCCGCGCGCATGATAAAGAAAGGCCGGCCCAGGCGCAACTCCCTCGCGCGAAGCCAGTCTTGCGGGGCACGCTTCCCCATTTGACGTGGCGGCTCTCCCTATTGTGGTGGCGGACTCCGGAGGTATGAGGATAGGTTTCCCTGCTGCCTTGGCGAGTTTCGAATTTCGAGCTTCGATCCCGGAGTTTCGATGGAGGGTGGAAGGAAGACGACGCAAACCGGTTGACTATCCGAAGATGTAACGGCGAATCGCTTCCCGATCTTCTGTCGCCACGTCGGCAAACTGAACCCCGACGCGGTCAGGGGATTCTGCGCGGACGATGCGGCCACGCAGCTTGCGCAATTCCGGGATGTCGGGCAGCATAAACTCCATATCCAATTCCTGGCCGACCTCCAGCCCGCCCGAGGCATCCAGCAAGATCCCGTTTTCACCGATGTTCAAACTGGAGGCTTTGAACTGTTTCCCTCCCGCTCGGCAGGTCACCACGGTGTGGAAGGGCAAGCGGGTATGACTCCTTCTCTCTCGCACCATGGCGCCGCGCACGGCGTTCAGCAGCCGGAGCAAACGGTCCTGAGTGAAGGGCTTGCCCAGGAACAAGGAAATGCCCGCCTTGAAGCCCGCGCGCATCGTCTCCACGTCGTCGAGCCCAGTTACCATGACCACGGGAACCGTGGCGTTTCTTTGTGAAGTCCGGATCAACTTGGTCAACTCAAACCCATCCAGACCGGGCATCCGCACGTCGACAAAGATCAGGTCAAACTGTTCACTCTCGAGGGCGCGGGCAGCCACGCGGCTGTCCTGGAAGGCATGGAGCTCGTATCCCATCGGCTCCACTATGGCCTTGACCAACCTCAGGACTTCTGCTTCATCGTCAACCACCATCAGTCTCAAAACCATGCAGATTCCCCTCGCAATTTGAAGGCTTGCCCTGACCCTTTTGGTGCTTCTAAGGCCTGAGGGGCACGCTGCGCATCCCCCCTGGGGGGTAGAGTTTACACCTTCTGACCACCAGGTGCATCCAGCACCCGGCGGACCTTGCGCGCCAGGGCATCACGCGTGAAGGGCTTCTGGAGAAAGGCCATGCCCGGGTCCACTACACCATGGTGGACAATGGCGTCATCCGTGTAGGCCGACATATAGAGCACCTTCGTCTCGGGATGTATGGTCGCCAGTCGTCCCGCCAACTCTCGTCCACTCATTTGAGGCATCACCACGTCGGTCACCATCAAGCTGAGCCGTGCGTTCGACGACGCGTCGCCCGAGTCCTATATTGAGCCTGCGAATTTCTTCCTCGGCCCGCTTGCGCCCGGTGACGTCACGGGTAACGGCATAAATCAATTTGTGTTCAGGCAAGGGAGTGGAGCTCCACGACAGCCACTTGTAAGAGCCGTCCTTGCAGAGATAGCGATTTTCAAAGCAGATTGTGTCTCGACCAGTCGTGAGCTTCTGGGCTTCAGCAATAGTCGATTCGCGGTCTTGCGGATGCACAAGTTCTAGATACGGTCTTGCAAGAAGCTCGTCAAGGTTATAGCCGAGGGTCTTCTCCCAGGCCGGATTCAAGCGCTTGAAGTACCCATCGAAGCCAGCGATGCAGAGCATGTCAAGCGACAGCGCAAAGAAGCGGCTGAGTTCTTCCTCTGGTCGCGTCTGCGCCGCCCTCTTTTTTTTCGTCGGCCGTTTCATCTTGAACTGCTCCCTGATGCACTCCTGGCACGTCTCATGAGCCTCCCTTTTCCCGTGTCCCCCAAGGTCTCGACGTGTCTTTCGGTTGCTCCATGCTAGGTGGCTGGCCGGTCAGGGCCTTGGGTTCGGGCCACTCTCCCAGGAGAGGGGTTTGTTTTCGGCGAGGCCTGGAATCCTGCAGGCTTCAGCATGGATTGGTGGGCCTTGCGACTGGCGACTTCCAGTCGAATGTCACCCCATACCTTTTCAGGGATTGACAGGAACACCTGTACAACGTGCGGGTCGAACTGTCGCTCCGATTCCCGGATGATTTCCTCGCGCGCCGCCGAATATGGCAAGGCGCGGCGATATGGCCGGTCGGAAGTCATCGCGTCCAGCGTATCAGCGACAGCAAAAATCCTGGCTCCCAACGGAATCTCCTTCCCCATCAGTCCTTGTGGGTAGCCCGTCCCGTCATAGCGTTCCTGATGGGTAAGAACAATCTGGGCTGCGGGCGCCAGAAAGGCAATGCGGCTGACCAGTTCGTACCCGATGCGTGCGTGGGTTTGCATGATTTCCGTCTCTTCGTCGGTGAGCTTTCCCGGCTTGAGCAAGATGGCGTCCGGGACACCAATCTTTCCGATATCGTGCAGGTAGGCCCCGCGCGCAATCTGCTTCAGTTCATCTTCTGCGCATCCTAGCCCTTTGGCCATCTCAAAGCAATAAAGGGTCACCCGGCGAGAATGGCCAGCCGTCTCGTTGTCCCTCAGGTCGACGGCTCCTCCTAGGGCCTCCAGAGTCTCGTCGTAGGTCAGCTCAATCCGCTTCATCGCCGCCTGGAGTTGTTTCGTTCGTTGCTCCACCAGCTCTTCCAGGTGCATGCGATAGTTCTCCAGTTCTTTCTCCAGGCGCTTCTTCTCCAGCGCGCGGTCGACGCTCTTCGAGACCATTTCAAGCTGGAAAGGCTTCAGCAGGTAATCAGCCGCCCCGTGCTTCATCGCTTGGATGCCCACTCGGATGTCGTCTTCGGCAGTGCCCATCAGGAAAGTCGTCTGCGGGTACTTCTTGTGGACTTCCCTCAGGAGCTCCAGGCCCGACATCCCCGGCATGCGCATGTCCGAGAGGATGGCGTCAAAGGTCTCACGCGCCAACGCCTCCAGCGCCGCCTCCCCACTCAAGCAGGTTCGGCACTCAAATCCCTCACTGGAGAGTCTCTCGCTCAAGAGGTGACCCACACTGGGCTCGTCATCGACAATAAGAATGCGGCGCTTGGTCGCGTCTGCCTTTTCCATCGGAGACCTCAAACGAGGGGGGACGACTTCAATACTACAAGCTCGCCGCCAGGACTTAGCCTACAACTCGACAGCGGACTGGTCAAGTTAGCCGCGGGCCAGCCAACAAAGGGGCCAGGCATTACGCGGGAAATTACCTTGGCACGCGCGCGCAGCCGTCTTTTCTCCACTCTGACAAAAGGCCCACCGCGCTTCTGCTGTTGACGCGCCAAGAAATCTGGGAGTATCTTGCCACACGGCATTTGGGATTTGCTGGCGGAACGCCCGGCGTCGGAAGATACTCCGCGATCCGGCCAGGAGGAGATGCAAGCCGTATGAAGCTGCACCACATCATCGAAGCGCAACAGTTTGATGTCCCCACTTTGCAGCAGCTTTTTGAAGTTACGAAGAAAATGGAGCAGCTGGTGGCGCGGGGAGGCATGGCTGACTTCAGCAACCGAATCATGGTCGCGTTGTTCTACGAACCCTCCACCCGCACCCGCTTCTCCTTTGAAACGGCGATGCAGCGCCTGGGGGGTCGCGTGGTTTCGACGGAGAACGCCGCAGAGTTCTCCTCCGTCGCCAAAGGCGAGACCCTGGAAGACACCATCCGCATCCTGAACGGCTATGCGGACGTGATCGTCATCCGCCATTACGAAGTCGGGGCGGCCAAACGCGCTGCCGCCGTCTCCCGCGTCCCCGTGATCAACGCGGGGGACGGCGTCGGACAACACCCCACCCAGGCGCTGCTCGACCTCTATACCATCCGCAAAGAAATCGGCGCAATCGATGGCTTGCGGATCGCCATGGTGGGGGACCTGGGGCAGGGCCGCACGGTCCGTTCGCTCGCTTACCTACTCAGCAAGTTCCGTGACATCAAGTTGTATTTCGTGGCGCCGCCGGAATTGAAAATGAAAGAGGATATCCTGGCCCACCTCCGCGAGCGCAACATCCCGTATGTGGAAGAAACCGTCCTGGAGAAAGTCCTGCCGGAAGTGCAGGTGGTTTACCAGACGCGCATTCAGAAAGAACGGTTCGGCGACCGCATCGCCGACTACGAGAAGTGCCGCGGCGTGTACGTGATCAATCAGGAGTGCCTGCGGCTGATGAAGCCGGACGCCATCATCATGCATCCGCTCCCCCGCCTGGACGAGATTACCAGGGAGGTTGACTCGGATCCGCGCGCCGCTTACTTCCGCCAGGCCCAGAATGGGCTTTACGTGCGCATGGCGCTGCTTTCCCTGGTACTGGGATAAGGATGGCTCCCCGCCCTCTCCATCAAGAAGCGCTCCGGCCAGGGGGATGGCCAGCAGCAGGGGGGAGTTCAGCCCGGGTCTTTACACTCTGGTACTAGTACGAACGGATACTTGTATTCCTGACTCATTTCCGGCGATACTTAGCTGTACGGGTAAATGCGTTTGTTGCTGTGAGCAATCTGTCAAAGGAGCGTAAGATAATGCTAATCGGCGCGCGACTACGTAAACTTCGCGATTCGAAAGAGCTTTCTCAGGGTGACATCGAGAAGGCGACTGGCCTGCTGCGGTGCTACATCTCCCGGGTTGAGAACGGCCATACCGTGCCTTCACTCGAAACCCTGGAAAGATTTGCGACGGCTCTGGAGGTCCCCCTGTATCGGCTCTTCTACGAAGGTGAGGATCCTCCCGAGACCCCTAACTTGACCCCACGTAAGACTCTTGAAGAACTGGCTCAGGAGGAAGGGAAAACAGGAGCGGAGGCCCGGTTCCTTTTGAAGTTCAAAAGGCTGCTGGGTCAGCTCGGCAACCCCGACCGGGAAGTTCTGCTCAGCTTGGCCAAGAAACTGGCCACCCGGTAACCTGACGCCGCCACGTCTGTTGGCTTGAATGACGAAGGGGGGCACGAATGCTTCGGGCCCCCATTCTCTACGGCTTACAGTTGGGTGTCAGCTTCCGCACAAGCTGCGGAGCAGAATGGATTCTTGCGAAGCGCGCTCCCGGTGCGCGTCAGCCGGCGCCGACCACGCCACCTTAACCCTATTGGGGAACCAGGATAATGTTCTCCTCGGGTTCCTTCTCCTTGGACTTCTCCGGCGGTTTACCACCGGCGGCCCTTAGAAAGTTCACCAAATCCCACTTCTGCTTGTCAGTCATCCGGGTTCCTTGCCCTGGCATGACGGCAGACCCGCTACCAATGATGGCAAACCATTCGCCATCGGTGCCCTTTTTGAGGGTGTCCGGCTTGGTGAAATCGGGTGGGTTAAGCTTCATCTCCTCCACCATTTCGCCTTTGCCGTCCGCATCCTTGCCATGGCACATGGCACATTGAGTTGTGAACATCTTCTTGCCGCGATTAATGGATGCCTCGGTGAACTTTACGGGGTTCTTCCGCGCTACATCTTCAGCCGAGAGGGTTAGATTGTGCGCTTCCTGGGGTGGCGCAGCGGTCGAAGCCGCAGTGCCGGAGGGTTTCTCCCCCGGCTTCTTTTGCTCTTGCCCCCAGAAACTCCCCACCGCCAGGCAGAATACCAGCACTCCTAACAAAGCTTTTGATGACATCGAGCACCCCACTGTGGCTCAAATCTCCCGCGCGCAATCCCTGGCAGACACAACCACGTTGCGGTGTTTTTCAACCACAATAACTTCTACAGAGCAATTCACATGCCCGCTTTGAGGCGTATCAACCGCCAGCTCGGATTGCAAGGCACGATTAGACTGTGAGGTCTGACATCTTGTCCGAATCGACCCGCAAGCTTGCTAGCGACAGACCGTCAAACGAGGATTAACCAAACAGGCAAGGCATCAGCATCCTTCCTACCCCGCACGACACCGAAGGCCAATCGTCTCGCGCCTAGCAGCCAGATGACTAAATGACCGGCCACATCCGATTGATCGACGTTCCGAGGCGCTGGTAGGGTTACCGACCTCTTCGCCCGCGCAAGTTACACCCGCTTTAGGGTCTTTTCACCTGCCCTCGCTGCCCCCGTAGTAGCACCGACTGGTGCAGTACTCTCTTGTTGCGCCCCAAAAGGGATAGGGCCGATGGGGCCTGTCGAGGATATCCCGCCCTCGATGCTGGTGGCGTTGAACCCATCGTACCTTTGGGTTAGAATGCTTTTTCAATTGCCAAGGCAGCTTCCCGGTACCGAGGAGACAATCGATGGCCCTGATTCAGTTCACCAAGAACCACTCCGATCACTCCACTGATAAAGGTTATCAGTTCGAATTCTTCTGCGATCGGTGTGGCAACGGGTTTATGTCGGAGTTCAAAGCCTCGGCAACAGGTATGGCCACGAGCGCCTTGCGAGCTGCCGGCGACCTTTTCGGAGGTATCTTCGGCCAAGCCGCCTCCAGCACGTACGAGATCGAGCGCGCCGTGCAGGGTCCGGGCCACGACCGGGCCTTCCAGGCGGCAGTGGAAGAAGCCAAGCCCAATTTCCGCCAGTGTCCCAAGTGCGCGCGTTGGGTTTGCTTAACCATGTGCTGGAATCAGAAACGCGGCCTTTGCTATGAGTGCGCTCCCAGTGTCGAGACCGAACTGGCCGCCGCCCAAGCGCAAATCACGGTCGATCAAATCAAGGAGAAGCTCCAGACGCAGGATCTGACCAAGGACATCGACCTGACCACGGAAGCCGCGGCCCTCTGCCCCAGTTGCGGCGCGCGCACCCAGGGCGCCAAATTCTGCCCGGAGTGCGGCAAGCCTCTGCGCCCCAAGAACGAATGCCCCCGCTGCGGCACCAAGGCTGAGGCCGGGACCAAGTTCTGCCCGGAGTGCGGCCAGAAGATGGCCTAGCCTTCATGCCCACTTTTTCAGGAAAATTCCAATACCTGAACCCCGACGGGACTCCCGTTCAGGCGGGGCCCTGCAAGGTTACCTTCGAGGCCGAGACCCTGACGCTGGTCCCCGGCTCCGGCGCCCCCATCGCCTTGGACCTCGGCGATATCGACGTCTTTGTCCCCGGCGATTACGAACTCACCCTGACGCTTTACACCGGCAAGAGAATCCTGCTCAACCAGTTTGGCAAGACGTTCCAGAACTTGTGCCACGACCTCCTGGAAGCTTATCGCCGGCGCCTGGTTCAATGTCTGCTGCTCGAAGACCTGGAGGAAATCTCGCGCTTCGACGGCTTCGCGCGTCTCGACTCGCCCACGCGAACCTTTTCCAGCCCCGCCGAGTTCCGGCTTTATAAGAGCAACCTTGCCCTATTGCCCACTCAAGCCACAGGCTTCCAGTGGCGCCTGGCGGATATTGACACAGTGAGCTTCGACGAGGCCAATTACGCGGTCGTGCTTGCATCGGCGGGCGAGCGGCTGGCGATCACCAAGCTCGCCAAGCGCACCCGGGAATTCCACGAACGACTTCAAGAATCCACCTCGCAGCTCGCCCAGAAGGGCGCGGAAACCCTGCACGCCCTCTTCCCTTTCCTCGACCCCGACCAGTTCCAGCAGGTCGCGCTGCTCATGAAGGAAGGTCGCGCCGCCCCATTGGCAAGACTTAGAGCCATCCACGCGAAGACGGAACAGGCTCTCGCCGGAAATGTGGTTGATACAACACTCAAGCCTTACTTCGAAGCACTGATGAGTCATACGCCGGCAGGTTGGCTTTATGCAGGGTTCAAGCTGCTGCGGAAGGACGAAGGCGAGGGAGAGACGGAGGGACAGGAGCAACAAGAACAGGCTCCCGAAGAGGCTGGCGCCACCCCGGAATCAACGGGCGAGGGTGCCAGCGAAGAGACGCCGGAAGAAGCTGCCGATCAGCCCCTTGCCGAGGCCGGCGTTGAGAAACCCGGGGAGGAGGAACAACCCATCCTCCATTGGTTCTTTTTCCCGCTGGCGGCGAAGCCGGGAGCCGGACTCCCCTCCAACCTCGTGGCGTGGGAAGCAACCTCCAGGTCGGGACGCGCGACCTACTTCTTCCGGCTCGTGCCGCCGGAACAGGCGGGCCTGCTTCAAGACGCCGCCAAGGCCCCTGGCCTCGTGGATACCGCTATCCGTCAATTGAACCACGCCATCGTCCTGCTCAATTTCCGTCGCGAGCCGATTTATCTGCCCGATGATTCCCTCGAAATCCAGCCACGGTTCCGCCGCTATGCCATAGCCTGTCGCAAGATCGCGGAACTTCGCCGCCTGCGCGCCTCCTTCCTCGGTCGCGCCATCCACACGTCGCCCCAGGCATGGGAGAAACAGTTGGCCGGGTTCCTCACCAAAGCCTAGGCCAAGCCCGATTGGCGGGTCTGCGGCCTTCGCAGCGCACACCCTTCCCGCCAGGAAGGAGCGTGCGGCCGCCAACCCTCATGTTGCACAACAGACCAGGAGGTCATATGCTTCGGGGCCAGAGGAGTTGAAGGAGTCCCCGCGGTGGTTCCCCCTAGGCTTCCACCGCGAACTCCAACCACGAAATCGCATGGCGCGGGAAGCGATACTCAAAGCGGCTGCCCGCCGCCTCGAGTTTGACTTCCTGTGTGCTCACCGCATGGGGATTCCGGAAGGTATTTTGCACCTCGGGGTCAGCCCCGCTGATGAGGAAAGCGCGGCCACCGGGCTTGGCTCGGGCGCCCGCAAGCTCGATGCTTCCCACCACGTCCCCATCTTTGCGGCGGTTTACGACGGCCAGAGTGACCTGGCGTTTTTCTTCGTGGTAGGTAGCTGAAACGTCCAGATAGGGCTGGTCGCCAAAATGCTGGGTGGCGAAGCGTGGCGAGGATGCCAGGACATCGAGCGCCACGTTGCCGGAGCGGTTCGCGTAGAGTTCCAGGGGATAGTAAATCGTCAGCAGGAGCAAGCTGTTGGGCCTGGTTTGCATGGGAGCGATGACGTTCACCAGTTGCGCCAGGTTGGCCAAGCGAACCGTCCGACAGTTGCGCTGGATGGAGTTCAGCGCCGAGGCCACCCAGAGCGCGTCGCGCAGGTTGTAAGGCACCTCGAACCGGTGCACGTCATCGCGTTTCGCGCCGTCAGACCAGTTGTTGATGATGTTCCATTCATCGAGCGCCGTGCACACGGGTGTCGCCTTTCGCGCCTGGGCCGAGATAGCCCGGGCGGTCAGGGCGGAATTCCGAATCGTCGTCTCCATCTCCGCCACCGAGCCCAGAATCTCGTAGTAATCCTTCAAATCATCGATAACGCTATAGTGGTGCGCGGAGATGTAGTCCACCTGATCGACCAGCGCTTCGAGCACCGGGCGGTCCCAGCTTGGGTCGCCCGTACCGCAAGCCACCAGCTTGATGCCAGGGTCCTGCCACTTCATCACCTTGGCGAATTCCCGGGCGAGCTTGGCGTAATCTGCGGCGTTCTTGTGGCCGATCTGCCAATCGCCATAAATTTCGTTTCCAATGCCCCAGTATTTCACCCGGTAAGGTTCGGGATGACCATTCTTCTTTCGCAGCTCCGAGAAGTAGGTTCCTCCCTGCCGGTTGCAATACTCCACCCAGGAAGAGGCTTCATCGATGGAGCCCGTGCCAATGCTGACGCAGATATACGGTTCCGTGCCCAGCTTGCGGCAGGTGGCGATGAACTCATCTGTGCCGTAGCGATTCGATTCCCGCTCGAACCATGCCAGGTCGTAGCGCGCGGGGCGCAAGTCTTTCGGCCCGATGCCGTCCTGCCAATGATAGCCCGAGCCGAAGTTCCCACCCGGCCAGCGCAACTGCGTGACATGCAGCCGGCGCGCCGCTTCCAACACGTCCTTGCGGATGCCGCCGGCATCGGAGAGCGGTGAGCCTTCATCGTAGATGCCGCCATAAATGCAGCGGCCGAGGTGCTCGATAAAGTTTCCGTAAATGTTGGGATCAATCGCGCCCAGCCGGCGCTCCAGATCAATCTTGAGACTGGCGCGCAGCGGCTTCTCGGTCGCCGTCTGGGCTAAAGCCCGCACCGAGCCAAAGACCCGAAGCGCTCGCCCCGCTGCCAAGCTCAGTCCCAGCGTCCCCGCGTCGCGCACAAAATCCCGCCGCGTTAACCCTTTCCTCCAAGACTCACGATCCATAGAAGTTCCCTCCCTAAGGACTTAAGGAAGCCTTAGAGTATCGCACATCTGGTGTTTCAAACTCGACTCTCTGCGGCCCCGCTTTGCGGTCGCATCATTTTCCGCTATAGTCTGGGGGCGGGGGAAAGGCCAAGGCGTGGCTGGAGAAACCGCCCAATTCACCGCCGAAGAACTCAGCCTGCTCTACCGGGTGGCACGGGCGCTGCTCGCCGAACGCGATTACGGCGAACTGCTCGGCGATCTGCTCGGCGCCACGATTGAAGCTCTGGGCGCCGACCGCGGCTTCGTTGTCGTGCGGGAGGGAAGTGGATTTCGCGCCGCGGTGGCGCGCGACCTGAACATCCGCATCGAACAATTCCCTTCCAACCTCATCGCGAGTCTCTTCAACTTCCAGCCGCGCCAGTTCTTTGAAAGCGCTGCGGCAGAACGGGACTCACCCCAAGTTTAGTTCTGAGCCGGTTGGGTCAAGGACTTTCAGCGCATCCCTCTTCCAGCCCAGACGTTGTAGAATAGTTGCCATGCGAAAGCCCTTGCTCCTCGGCCTAAGCCTGCTGGGTTTGTTTGATTCCCTCTACCTCCTGTGGATTTACACCTCGCCCTCAAGGCCGATGGTATGTATAGGCAGCGGCTGCGACGTGGTGCGCGCCAGCGCGTACTCACACCTCTGGGGAGTTCCGCTGCCCGCGTTTGGCGTCCTGATGTACGTGGTGCTGGCCTTGCTGATTTTCGCTGAGCCTCTCTTGCCGGCCGGGCTGGGAGGCGCAAGCCGGACGCTGGTGGCGGGAATTGCCGGCGCCGGTTTCCTCTTTTCCCTCTACCTGACATATCTTCAGGCTTTCGTAATCCACGCCTGGTGCGCCTGGTGTGACACTTCGGCGCTGGTGGTCACCTTCATTTTCGCTCTTGCCGTCCTGGAGCTGGCCCGGCCCGCACCCCAGCCCGAACCTGCCGTGAGCCTCGCCCGGGTGCGAAGGCAGTTTATCCTGTGCGTGATGGCACTGGTGGTGGGCGCGCCGGCGTTCCTCTTCCTGTCGAGCCGGGGAGGGCTCCCTCCCACTTCGCGGGCCTCAATGGCAACTCTCCAGGAGCGGCTGGTCCGGCCCGACAGCCACATGACCGGCAACCCGCAGTCGCCCGTGAGCGTCGTGGAATTCGGAGATTTTGAGTGCCTTGCCTGCGGCCGTGCTGAGGAGGCTGCCCGTGAGATCCGCGCCAAGTACGGCCACCAGATCCGTTTTGTCTTCCGGCAATTTCCGCTCGCGAGGATCCATCCCCAGGCTTTGAAAGCCGCCGAGGCCAGCGAATGCGCGGCCGAGCAGGGCGAATTTTGGGAGGCCGTGGAAAAGCTGTACGCTGGACATGGCGATTTAAGTGAGAGCGCCCTGAAGCGTTACGCCATGGAGCTTGGTCTTGACCCGAGCCGTTTCAACCTGTGCCTGTCGAGCGGTTCAGCGGCGGCGCGCATTCAGCGTGACGCGGACGATGGCCGCGCGCTGGGCGTCCGCGCCACGCCCACGTTCTTCGTCGGGTCGCGCATGATCGAAGGACCCCTGCCAGTGGCGGATTTCTCTCAACTCCTTGACCAGGAACTGGCGCGTCACGGACTGGCCATGGCCCCGTTCACGATGCCGACCGCCAACCCCACCAGCAATCCTCCCGCAAACCGACCCTCGAGCCCAAAGGCCCAGGCCAGGGTGTCGCCACCCCCTACGGCGCTGTCTCAGAATCCTTCGCCCGCCTCCACGGGCTTTCTGGGTACGGGCGGTGGTGGAATCTTCTCGAAGTTTCAAACCTCGGCGACCGCGTGCAGCGAGGAGGAGGCAGCCAAGCAACAGGCGCCCTTGATCCAGACAAGCGAGGCCCGCCAGCTCCACGCGAGCAGCGCCAAGCCCCTTTTCGTGGACGTGAGGCCTGCCAAGGACTTTTCCAGTGGTCGGATTCCGGGAGCCATCAACCTCCCCGTGGACAACATCGAACAGCAGTGGAGTAGCCTGCCCCAGGACCGGGTCATCGTGTTGTACGAGAGCGGGCTGTCACCCGGCGATGTGTGCGCTTACAGCCGCGCTGCGGGCCGCGCCCTCCTGACTCACGGATTCTCCCCAGAGCGGGTGAAGGTCTACCAGGAGGGGCTGGCAGGCTGGCAGAAAGTCGGTCTTCCAGTCGAGCATTAACGACCGCTCCATAAACTTCAATCCACCTTACCGCGATACAAACCCACCGTCGCGCGGGAGTCTCAAACAGTGTTCTCCCGACAGTGGAGCAACGCCGTTGCCGGGGCAGGGTCAAAATGTCCACCCTGCTGGCCTACGTAGCTCTGTTAACCAAAACAGTGTTGCACATATCACATAGAGGGTTATACAATGGGCCCGTGCGTCGCAGTGCAATGTTTGACGTTCAGACGTCTTGCTTTGGATACATTGCGAAGGCTCTACCTGCCGGTGATCGCGCGGCTGCTCGACGCATAAACAACCGGGTTCGAGCACGAGGAGACTAGCTCATGATTGGCAAAACATTCGGGCGGTACAGGATCGAAAAGGAGCTCGGAGCAGGCGCGATGGGTGTCGTCTACCTGGCATGGGACATGAGGCTTGACCGCCGGACTGCGCTCAAGCTCCTGGGGGAGCAGCTCCGCTCTTTTGCGGCGGGCTGGGGATTGCTGCTTCAAGAGGCGCGTATCGCCTCGGCTCTGAACCATCCTTGCATCTGCACGATATACGATGTTGGGGAGGAAGAGGGCGAGCCCTTTATCGCAATGGAATACGTCGAGGGCACGCGATTGGACAGGCTGGTTCCCCGCAGGGGTTTCCCGACATTGAAGGTAGTCCGCTATGGCGCGCAGATCGCTGCTGCATTGGCGCACGCCCACGAGCATGGAGTCATACATCGCGACATCAAGACGGCAAACATTATGATCACGCGCCAAGGCACCGCGAAGGTCCTAGATTTCGGCCTTGCGAGGCGCGTCTCCGGCGACCATCTCAAGGAGCTCACCAAGTCACATTTGTCTCTCAAGGAAGCGGGGCCGGAGGGGGGCACGATCCCTTACCTCGCACCAGAAATCCTACGTGGCGAGAGATCGAGCGTGCGGGGGGACTTGTGGTCCCTCGGAGTTGTCCTGTACGAGATGGCTACAGGCAGCCTGCCCTTCAACGGCAGGACCATATTCGAGCTAAGCATTGGGATCATGACGGCCCCTGCGAGGCCCCTTGCTCCGCGGACGCCCGCGAGGCTGGCCCGAGTCATCGAGCACTGCCTTCGGAAGGACCCCGTCACGCGGTACCCCCGAGCCAAGGATGTCCTTTCAGACCTCCGGAGCGTCGTGGGGAAGCCGACGCGATCCTGGGAGCGGCGGGACCCCACGGGTCCGGGCGAGGCCCTGCCGGGGCTCTCGAACATTGACGACTCACATTCGGGGATCTATGCTTTGGGCAGCCGATAGGACCTCGCCAGTTCACCCCCGGAGGGCTGTTCCGAGAATCTAGCAAGCGAACTCTACCGGGCTCCAATGTGACCGGTCGCCTTGCTTGCTACACTCGTTACATCGTCGAACTGAGACCATGGAACTTCGCATAAACAATAGGCTAATTCGACGGTTTCTGATATTCGTAGAGGCGATCGTTCTCCTCGGGATCATGGCTTGGATTATTAAGACCTCCGTGGCAGGAGTCCTGGCAGAAAAGCCGACGGTGAAGAATCTCGAGCGTGCAGTGAAGCTTGATCCGGGAAACGCAGAGTATCATCTGAAATTAGGACGTCTTTACGAATACAACATCGCTGATATCCAGCCCGAGAAAGCCGTGGAGCATTACCGAAGAGCTGTCCAACTAAGTCCCTATGATCCTCAAGGTTGGCTCGCTCTAGCAGAAGCGATGCAGTTCGAAGGAAAAATATCACAGGCCGAAGTTTGTCTCCGGCGGGCAGACTTCCTGGCAGCGAACATCCCACCCTATCAGTGGCCTATTGCCAACTTCTATCTGCTGCAGGACAACACTGACGAAGCCTTTCGACACTTCAAAGTTGTTCTCGCAGGAACCTCCCAATGTGACCAGATCGTCTTCAGTACCGCCTGGAAGGCTTCTGGAGATCCCAACAAGATTCTGGAAGAACTGATCCCGCGGCGAGTGTCCACGGAATTCAGCTACCTCTACTATCTCCTCCCTCAGCAGCTTTTCACGGAAGCTCAAGCAGTCTGGAAGCGCATTCTGAGTGGGTCTGAAAAGTTCACACCCCAACAAGCCGCGGGCTACATCGACAGCCTTATTCAGGCTCACCAACCGGAGCAAGCCTACCAGGTTTGGATGGACTTGCAGCGAAGGGGACTGGTTCCGGGCCCTACCCCGGGGAGCTGGGAGAATCTCATCATCAATGGTGATTTCGAGGGTGAACTATTGAACTTGGGCTTCGACTGGCGCATCGCGGCAGTGGAAGGGGTGTACGCCGGCCTGGATACTGCGACCTATCACTCGCCAAGCCACGCGCTTTTGGCGCAGTTCCCCGGCAAGCAGAATCTGGACTACCGGCAGGTTTACCAGTTTGTGAAAGTCTCCCCAGGGCATCCTTACCGCCTTCAGGCTTTCATGAGGGCGGAAGGCATTACCACCGACAGCGGCCCTCGCCTGGAAGTCTACGACGCTTATGACCCTGCCGCTCTCGACAAGCTCTCCGAGAGGCTTACAGGCAGCACGATAGGCTGGACCGCTGTCCTTCTTGACTTCGCGACCGGGAAGAAAACCGAACTCATTGTAGTGAGACTCCGGCGTTTGCCGAGCCGAAAACTCGACAACCTTATCGCCGGAAAAGTCTGGCTGGATGACGTCCGACTTACTCCCCTGAAGGAATTCAGGTAGGTCCAATGAGGATTCGCGAAGGAACGCCATCCTCGACCCTGCTCATTCCTTAAGCTCCGTCCCGGCAAGCACCCACGCCGCATTGCCTGGAAAAAAAGGTGTTGAAATATTATCGCCTATGTGGTAACACTGGCCGCGAGGAAACAAACCACGTTGACAACCCAAAACCGCTCAAAGCCTGTCAACGTCATCAAGATGGCAGCGACGAACCGCCGCGATCTGAACGAGCTGTTTCGAGCTTGGGCAGAAGCGCTCCCCCCGTTTGTGATGCTGCAAGTTCATTACGCCTACGACCCCGAGACCCATGCGCGTAGCTTCCATATCTTTTATGAGGAAGCACAGAAGGCGCGCACTCCGAAGGCAGCCTGAAGAGCCTACGCCTCGCCTTGTGCGGGCCGCGCCCTCCTGACTCACGGATTCTCCCCAGAGCGGGTGAAGGTCTACCAGGAGGGGCTGGCAGAAAGCGGGTCTCCCCGTCGAGCGATAACAGATCCCGGAGACACAGTAGCAAGGTTAGCGCTTCGGTTGGAATCGCTGAAGGTAAGCTTCCCTGGTTTTTGGAAACAGACACCAGCCTCCCCCTGCCTGCGGACAGGAAGTCATCCTCCGACGCCAGCCTAAGATTTTTTCCAAAGGTACGAAATAGCTATTGACCAACCTTTATAAGTTTCGTATAATCCGCCCCGCCTCGAAGCGGCGCCGTTGGGGTCTGGTTCCCTTCCCAGCCTAGGAACCTTGCCTCGAGCCAGTAATGCCTCTGCCGAGGGCATCATCCAATCCAAAGCAGGACGCAGGTCCCGTGCCCACCCTCATCGACCGCGTCACAGAACTCGTCCTCGGCTTCCTGCTGCTTGTGGTGCTGGTAACGGGAGCGCTGGCCGTCCTGGCGATCCTGCGCCGCCGACAGCGCGAGAGATATTTCGAACGTTTGGATACATTGCGAAGGCTGTACCTGCCGGTGATCGCGCGGCTGCTCGCGGGGGAACTCAGCATCCAGCAAGGCCTCACCATGCTCGGGACTGTGGCGGGCCCCGATCGTGTATTTGTCCTCGAACGGTTGCTGCTTGAAAAGGCTCCAACGCCCGCCGAGGTTCCCCCCCTGCGGGCGCTCTGCGAGGGCTTGGGCCTGGTGGAGACCTGGCAGCGGCGCCTGGTGGGCCAGTCGGAAGACAGGCCCCTGCGCGCGGCGCTCTCCAGCCCGGACGGCGTCATTCAACGTGTGAAGCGGCTTGGTTTCCTGCTGCGCGCCAGGAGCGCGAAGAACCTGGGCCTCATTCGTCATCAGACAAGCTGGCCGCTCTTGGTGCAGGCCCTGGCGGACCCCCATCCCGACGTGCGAGCCAATGCGGCGTGGGCGCTTGGCGTGATCAAAGAACCGCAAAGCTTCACACCGCTTGTGGAACGGCTCCACACGGGGATTTTGGAAACTTCCCGTGACTTCTCGCTGTGGCCGATCCGATCGGCACTGGCCAGTTTTCCTCTGAAAAGCGCGGCCGGATTATTGCCTTCTCTCCTGCACCCCCACCCTCAAGTCCGCTATCTGGCCGCCGACATTGTGCGGGAGATGGTGAAGCGGCGGGCCGCGTTGGAAGTATGCCTGGTTCTGGAGCCGCCCACCTTCCCGCGGGAACTTTGCGAAGTTTTCCTGACTCGGCTGTGCTTTGACGAGTCTTCCAACGTCCGGGCTCGCGCCGCGCCAGTGGTGGCTTACCTGAATGATCCCCGCGTAACGGACGTATTGATCACGCTGCTAGGTGATGCGGAGTGGTTCGTCCGGCTCCGGGCCGTCCAAGCTTTCGCCCAACAGCGCTGCCTTGCTGGCATCCCCGACATCGCCCGGGGGCTCACCGACCCACACTGGAGAGTGCGAGAAGCCACCACGCGAGCGCTGCGGTGTCTCGGTCAAGTCGGCATCGACCACCTCTTTACCCACTTTCTGACCACTACGGATGCCTTTAGCCGGGAGCAGATTGCCGATGAATTCCAGCGTGCCGGCATCATCCCGGACCTCCTCGCGCAGTTTGAACGAGAGGAGTCAGATCGAGCGTTCCAGGTTATCCAACGTCTCACCGAAATGGGCAAGACAAATTACCTTGCGGCAGCGCTTCGGGACGGTTCGGCAGAAACGCTGCGCGGGAAGTTCCTCAAGCAATTTGGAGGGTCTCTCGCCCCCCAACCAGAGCCTCGCTGATGCGCAGCGCAACCCAGGGTAGCAGCCAGACGCCCTTGTCATTCTCTGCCCCCCTGAGTGCCGCGGCGGCGTGACAGGACTCTCGCCACCATGCAAGCCTGGAAAGAAATCTGCTTTCAGGGCGCAAATCTCTTCAACCTCCTCATCCTTTCGTATTTTTTCCTTGGAAATGGCATATACACCCTCCTCATGGTGCGATCCCTGATTACGGTGTGGATTCACAACCGGCGGCAGGCTTACCGGGGTTTAGAGCAACTGCGCGAATCCGCAGAAACGGCTCCTGTCACCATCATCATGCCCGCCTGGAACGAAGAAGCCATCATCGTGGGATCGGTTCGCTCCGCGCTGAAGACCGATTATCCCCATCTGGAAGTTATCGCCGTCGACGATGGTTCGACCGATGCCACGCTGGAACGACTGGTTGCCGCATTCGAACTGATCAAGATGGATTTGATCTTCCGGCCACGACTTCCGATCCTGCCCCCGCGCGCTTATTACATGAACCCCGCCCTTCCCAACCTGTTAGTGGTCAGCAAGCAAAACGGGGGCAAGGCGGAAGCTCTCAACGCGGGCATCAACCTCTGTCGGACGCCGTATTTTTGCACCCTGGACTCGGATTGCGTGCTGGAGCGGGACGCCCTGCTGCGCTTGATGCATCCCGTCGTTAGCTCCCCGGTTCCGACCGCCGTGAGTGGCGGTATTATCCGCATCCTGAACGGATGTAAGGTAAAGGATGGCCAAGTCATCCAAGTGGGCTTGCCGAGAACACACCTGGAACGCTTCCAGGTGGTCGAATACCTGCGCACTTTTCTCTTCGGGCGGACCGGATGGAACCTGCTGGGTGGAACCCTGATCATTTCCGGCGCGTTCGCAGTGTTTCACACGGAAAGCGTCGTGGAGGCCGGAGGGTTCCGGCCAGATACCGTCACCGAGGACATGGACCTCATTATCGAGATCCATCGTTGGGCGGTGCAGCAGAACCGCCGCATCCAGATGTCGTTCACCACCGACCCCGTCTGCTGGACCGAGTGCCCCGCCACCCTGGGGATGCTGGCGCGCCAGCGGCGACGGTGGCAGTTGGGACTCTGCCAGACCCTGTGGAAACATTCCGAAATACTCTTTCGCAAAAAGTACGGCGTGGTCGGGATGCTGAGCTTTCCCTTTCATTTTTACGTGGAAGGCCTGGGGGCCGCCGTCGAATTTCTCGGCTACTTTCTGGTTCCCCTGGTGATCGCGACGAGAATGGTGCCGTTATCCCTTTGTATCCTCTTCCTCCTGCTCGCGCTGGCCTATGGCGCTTTTCTCTCCGTCGGCGCCGTGCTGCTCGAAGAACTGACTTATCGGCGCTACCCGAGCTTTCGAGACCTCATGACGCTGCTCCTCTACGCGCTGCTTGAGAACATTGGCTACCGGCAGTTGATGCTCGCCTTTCGCTTTCAAGGTGTCGTGGGCTTCCTCCGCGGCATCCGGCAGTGGGACAAAGTAGTGCACGTGGGGGCAAGAGCCTGAGAGCCAGGAGGAGATTACAGGGGCAAGTTCTCTTGACGGGACAAGGGTCAGAGGGCGCGGCCAAGCGCCAGCGACGTGTTGTTCTGATACCCTCCTGGCGCTCTGATCCCAACACCAACCGCAAACCTCCCTGAAGATTTCCTGGTGATTTCTGTTAACATTTGCTGGCTGTTCACAGCAAAGGCTGGCGGGACGCGGGGGGAACTCGTGGGCACGCCGCAAGGCGGACACCGACAAGAGAACTTCACGCTTCCCGCTGATTCCAGGGGCTCATTAGAAAATCTCAGGAGTGTTTCGTTGCGTTTCTTGTCGGTCAGCGTATTGCTCCTCGCCTTCCTGGCAGACCCCAGATTCCTCCTGGCGCAGTTGAAAGCCCCCCAACCGAATGTCCAGCAGCGCTCGGCGCTGGCCAATTTGAAGAAGGCGGCCCGGGCTCATGAAGCCGCGCGCCGTTTGCGGGAAGCCGAGGCGGCGTACAAAGCCTACTTGCAACGTGTTCCCGGCGACATTGAAGCGCGTTCGAGCCTGGGACGTCTTTACAGTTGGGATAAGGACTACGAGAAAGCCCTGGAGCAGTTCCGCCTCGTCCTGTCCTCAAAACCCAGCTACGCGCCGGCGCTCGTGGGCATGGCTCGAGTCCTGGCCTGGCAAGGCAAGTACGAAGAGAGCTTGCGGATCTTTGATCGTGTCGTACGAACTGACCCGCAGAATGGCGAGGCGGCAGCGGGAAGAGCGTATGCCCTGCTTTGGATGGGACGTCCTGAAGAAGCCCAAAGAGTCTTCGCGCAACTCCACCACCGCTATCCTCAGGATCAAGAGATCACACAGGGTCTTAGTGCCGCGCAGGACGCCATTAAGAAGAAATCGGCTATAGCGCAACCGGGCCTGTCCTCTCCGGGAGAAGCTGATTACCGGCGGCAGCTCGCCCAAGACCCGAAGGATTTCGCCGCGCTCACATCCCTCGCACGATTGACGTGCAATCCCGCGCATTGTGTGGAGAGCATCGGCTACAGCCGCCGGGCCCTCCAAATCGCGCCGGACGATCTGGAACTGGGTCTCACGCTGGCGCGATCCTTGGCCCTCTGCCGGCAGTTTGAAGAGGCCATTGCCCGCTGCCGCCAATACCTGCGAGCTTATCCGGGCACAGAATCTGCGATGTCCCAGCTCGGCGAGACTCTGCTGGGCGCCCGCCGAGACGAGGAAGCCCTCTCGGTTTTCCGGCAACTGCTGCGGGCGAGCCCAGGTTACCCGGGTGCGCGCTTAAATCTCGCCCAGGCTTTGGCCCGAACCGGAAATTATCCGGAAGCCTTGATGCGCTACGATGAAGTTTTCCCAGACTCGCCAGATAACTACGACGCGCTTCAGGGCAAGGCGTTCGTCCTGTATTGGACAAAGCGTTTCGAAGAAGCGCGCGCCATCTTCCAGAGCCTTGCCGCCAGGCAGCCGAACGACCCGGCGAATGCCCAGGCGCTTCAGAACATCGCCCGCGCCGAGGAAGAGGCCCGCTGGGCCGCACTGCGTCCGCCGGCGGATGCTGCGCCTCAGGAATTTGTTTCCTACTTCGAGAAGCGCCTGGCAAGTACCCCCGATGATAAGGACGCCCTGAAAGGACTGGCTTACGCCCAGGCACAACTCAAGAACTTTGCGCCGGCGATCGCGGGTTACCGGCGAGCCTTGGAACTCTCTCCCGACGACCGCGACGCCAGGATGGAGCTGGCGCGGACTCTGAGTCTCGCAGGCCTCTATGACGACTCCGTAAAGCTCTATCAGGAGATCTTGCAGAAGACTCCGAACGATATCAACGCGCTCGAAAAGCTCGCTCGCGTGTACGTCTGGCAAGCTCATCCCCAGGAGGCGCTGCCCATCTTCCAGGGGCTGGTTTCGCGACAGCCTGCAAACAGCGATTACCTGTTGGAGCTGGCCCGGGTGGAGACCCGGCTGAAGGACTTTCCCGCCGCCCGCGCCAACCTGACGAAGCTGCTTTCCCTCCAACCCAAGAACCGCGCGGCGCGCGCGCAACTCGCCCAGGTGGAGCTGAGTCAGGGGCAATACTCTGTCGCGCTTGCCCAATTCAACCAGGTCCTGAAAGAAGACCCCAACGACTTCGACGCCTTACTGGGCAAGGCCCGCATCGCCTACTACCGGGGCGACTTGTCCAGCTCGCATACCGTGGCGACGCAGTTGGTGAAAGAGCAACCTGGTAATTTCGATGCCGTCTTCCTGCTGGCCAATGTCGATTATGCGCGCCGCAATCGAAAGGCTGCGCTGGAGATGATCCAGCGCGCCCACCAGCTCGTCCCCCATAACCCCGAGGTGGAAGAGTTGGAAAGGAGAGTCCGTGAGCAGCCCCTCTGGACGCTGCACACCTTCGCCTCTTACGCCCGCGAAATTGGCGCCCCGACCCAGTTCGGAAACCGGCGCGGGCTGGCCAACGAGGACCTGCGCATTTTCGGGTACGGCACTACGCTGGGGTTCTTTGTGCTGCCGCGCACCGATTCTTTCCTCTCCCTGAACTACCTGCCGTCGAGCAGTCCGTCTGGACTGCGGGGAGCGGCAGGACCGTCGGAATTCCTCTACCGCCAGACCACCCGGGTCACCTCGCGGCTCACGCTCCGTGGTGGCGCCGGCCTGGCTCGATTCGGGCCCGGCGACCTCCACAGCGTTCCGGGGCAGACGGAACCGATCAACACCGCGACTTTCCGGCCCCTCGCGCTGGCAGGTTTCAGTTACGCTCCCATAAAGAAGTTCAGCTTTGACCTCGACGCCACCCGCTCCGCCATCAACTACACACCCACCGCGGTCCGCTTCGGCGTCATCGAGGAGCGCCTCACCGGCCGTTTGAATTTCGTCTTTGACCCGCGCACCGAGTTGCACCTGGAAGGTTTCTACGCGCGCTACTCCACCGAGCGCTACGACCATGTGCGGACGGTTAGCGGCAGGACGCGCGTGCTTGTGAACAAGGCGGACTACGACCAGGGTCACGGCGGCTCGCTCATCTTCAACCGCTCATTCTTCCGTTCCGAGCGCCTCTCTCTGGACGGTGGCTATACCGGCGTGGCCTATGGCTACGCAGGCCAGCGGAGAAACATCTTCATGGGATTCTTTAATCCCAGCTTTTACCAGCGGCACCAACTGACCACCCGCATCTATGGCAACCTCAGGGGAGCCTGGGGTTACGAGTTTTCAGGGGGCATCGGATTGCAGCAAGTCGAGCAAGGCCAGGCGCTGACGCGCGCCGTGGTCTTAAGCCCCATGCTCACGCGCAAGGTGAACGAGCGCCTCACTCTCGGCCTGGGCTACACCCACTACAACAGCGCCCAGACGCTTGGCAGCCTGCGCGGCAACGCCCTCCGTTTCATAAGCGATTGGAAATTTTGAAGTAGGGGCGGGCTCCCCAACTTCCCGGCCCTCTCAGGACAGGTTACCCCGCTGTGGGGGGCTGCCCGCAGGAGGGGAACCTGCCCGGATGTTGTCGGGAAGCCCCCCCTGACGAACTGGCCGGCGCAGGGCCTGTTCCGTCGTTCGCTCTTTATGCGGCGGCGTCAGCCTCGGCGGGTTGCCGGCGGAGAAATACCAGCAAGTTGAGGACCCGGCAGATCAGCGCGTAGGCCGAGAGAAAGACGAAACCCAAAGCGTAGGAATCGGTGCGCTGCTTCACATAGCCGAGCACCAGCGGTGGGAAAAATCCGCCCAGCCCTCCTGCCGCCCCCACCAGGCCCGTCACCTGGACTTCCGGCCGGACCCACCGCGAGACGAAGGCCACGCCGACGGAGAACGACGTGCCGGCCATCCCCAGCCAGAACGCCCAGAACAGCAGCGAGCCGTAGGAATGCGTGAATCCGATGGCTACGCAAGGCGCCACGATGAAAAAGAGCAGGATGGAAAAGACCAGCCGCCCGCCAAAGCGGTCGGCCAGAGTGCCCATCGGCAGCCGCATCACGGCGCCCAGGAGAACGGGGATGGCGATGAGGAGGCTCACCTGCGTGTACGAAAGGTGATAGAGCGTTTTGAAGAAAGGCGCGAGCGCGGAAATCAGCCCCCACACCGCAAAGCTCAAGACGAACGCGCCCGTGCCGAGAATGAGCGCGCGGCGCGCCTGGGGGCTGAAAGAAGGAGTTTGCGATGGTGCCAAGAGCCACCTCGAAAGGCGAGGAGGCACGGGACCTCCTCGGGGATCTCAATCTGCGAGGGTCTTGAGGTCGAGTCCGAGGTGCGAACAGTCGATGCCCCGGGCGGGCAACCCACCCGGTATCGAACGACCAGCTTCGTTCCTCCCTCACGGCCTTGAGCCGCCGCCAGCAGGCGTCGCCGCATCATGCCAAACAGCGTGGCCCAGCACAATTCAAATCAAAACGCCCTCTCCGATTCCAAACGCCAGGAAGCCACCGTCCACCGGAATGATGGCGCCAGTCACGAAACTCGCGCTATCGGACGCCAGAAAGATGGCCGCGCCCTTGATCTCCTCCAGCTGACCGAAACGCTTCATGGGAGTGTGCGAAAGGATGGAAGCCTTGCGCCCCGGCTCATTGATGATCTTGGTGCTCAGCGGGGTTTCAAAAACCCCCGGCGCGATGGCGTTCACGGTGATGTTGTACTTGACCCACTCCGCGCCGAGGCAACGAGTCAACTGGGCCACTCCCCCTTTGCTGACAGCGTAGGCGGCAACCTCATGCGCGCTCAGAAAAGCGGCAATGGACGCAATATTGACGATGCGGCCGTAGTGCTGCTCCTTCATCACGCGGCCAACCATCTGGCAGGCATTCCAGGTGCCTTTCAGGTTGATGTCCATGACGAGGTTCCATACCTCGTCGCTGAGTTCCAACGAGGGCACCCGCTGGTTAATCCCGGCGGAGTTTACCAGGATGTCGATACGGCCCAGCTCCTTGAGCGTGGCATCGATGACGCGCTGAATGTCTTCGCGGCGGGTCACGTCGGCGGTCACCTCGAGGGAATGCCTTCCCAAGGCGCGAATTTCTTCTGCCGTCTTGTGGACCTCGTCGGCGCGGCGACTGACGGGAGCCACATCGGCGCCGGCCTCGGCCAGTCCCATGGCAATGGATTTACCCAACCCGCTCGTGCCGCCGAAGACCAAAGCCGCCTTCCCTTTCAGACTCAGACCTTTGTAGCCGGTCACAATCGTTCACCTCATTTCGGAATTGACAGGAAGCTGCCTCCAAGCACAAACAAGCCCTTTCGCCGGTGCGAGGTCAGTGTAGGTTAGATTCGTCCCGGCATCCTGCTTGGTTCGTGGGCCGAAGGTGGTCCGTTTTTAGCCGGGCTCACCCGCCCAGGTGTTCGGCAAGCCAAACCACGTAACGGCTATTCCGGCGGCGCACTTCCAGGAGCAGGTCCTCGGGCAGCTCGTCGATTTTCTCCTTGAAGAACCGGCGGTCGCCGTCGGGCGCGTCGAGGTCACGGCTGCCGACCACGTTGCCCAACCAGAAAACCAGGAAAAGATTTCCGTTCACCCGTCCCCGCGAGGCATCGCCGAGGTAACTCCCGCGACCCATCTTCACGTACTGGGCAGCGAGTTCGCTCTCGGCGCCAAAGGCGCCAGCGGCAGCGAAACGGTTTGCCCGCTCCACCATCCTTGCGAAGAGTTGTTGCCAGCGGGAGCCGACGGGTTGCTCGGAAAGCACGTCGAATAACTGCAATTGCAGTTCCCCGGAGATCTTATAGTTCACCCGGCCGGCCGTTGCCTTTCCGATTCGTTCCAAAACTTCAGGCTGCTTTCCGCTGCCCGAGTGGATGCTCAGGGTCGCGTCAAAATAGCGGGTCACCGCAGCCAGTTCAGACACTCTCGCGGCGAGTTCCTCCAACGGCTTGCTGTGAAAGTCTCTCTGGACGCGCGGCAGCAACTCGGGCCACATTTTGTGGTGGCAATACTCCCTCAGGCTGATGCCGTCGGCCGGAGTGGTTTCCATGGCCACCGGGTAAGCCTGCCGCTTCTTGAAGCCGAGATTCGGGGGAACAAGCTGCGCAGGTCGCCCTCGCGCCTTCAACCAGTGCATATAGAAGAGGAGTTCCTTGGCAGTGGTGAGTGTTTCGGCTTCGTCGAGGGAGGGCTCAAAATCAAATTCGTGGGAGAATTTGAGCGGCGCTTTGGCCGCCCGGATCGAATCGAAAAGCTCCTCGTTGAGTTTCAGACTTTCGCCGAACTTGACCGCCAGCCGGATGATTTCTTCCCTTGTGAAGTCATAGGGCGCGCCATCGATGCGGAAGGGTCTCGAGAACTCCGCCACGGCCCATCGCCGTTCTTGTTCGGAAAACAACTGTTGGAATCTTTCCGCCGTCGCCGCATCGCTCCAAGCCTGGGGATGGCGGGGATCGGCTTCGAGTTCGAACAGTCTGGAAGTATCGGTAGTGAATTTCGTATATCCAACGGCGTGGCGGATGGCCTCCTTGACGGCTTCCACCGAGCGGCTGATCTCCTGGGGGTTGTTGCCGGAAACAATAAAGTGGTCCGCCTCGGCGTTGTAGCCTTCCCGCCAACCCGCTCGCACCGCCGCCCAGAGGCCGGCGTGATACAGATGCCGGATGGAAACCCGCGTGTGTCCGGCCGCCGTAGGATTTTCACCGTCGCGCCTGGCCAGGGCCTCATCGGTGGTCATCTCGCGAGTGGCGGAAAGCTGCGCCGTGGAGGCCATGTTGACATTCCTTTTCCGGAGTATGGCGCGGTAGGCAGCGAAGACGGCCGGCAGGCTGATTTCGGGATGCCGATTTCCGGCGGCGATGGCCGGCAGCGCTCTCTGCGGCCTGGGAAGAAACGCAGTATCTACCTGTTCGGCGAAGGCACGGATGTTCTCATGGTCGCTGGAGGCGAACGGAAACACCTTCACCAGCATCTCCCCACCGCTGCCCGCATGAATCCGCTGCGTCAGAAGTGGTTTGGGAAACAGCGAGCTGACCGGTGTCGAAACCGGGGCCAGATGCAGTAATAACGGTGTGGCCGTGCCGTTCGCCAGCGCGTCCACGGCAAGGTAGTAATTCGAGGCATGGGCCGGATCTTGTGCGAGCGATCCGACGTGCGGTCGAAGACCGGAAAGCCGAAGCGCCTGGAGCTCCGCGGCAAGCCGCCCACGCAGATCAGCGTCTAATGCTCGACTTTCGACGTGCTGGAAGATCCGATCCGCAACTGCCCCGGCTTCTTTTGTCTTGAATAGTATTTCGATCGCTTTGCTTAGCAAGGCATTTCTCCCGGTCCATGATTTCGTTCCTGAATGCGCCAGACACTCTCCATCTGCCCACTCAAAGCGAGACGTGCCTTCGGAGCCTGAGCCAGCATCAGGCCGCCTTCAGTGGTCACCCGTGATCCTTGCGAAACGAGGCGCCTAAACCTATTGGACGAGAGATGAAAGGGTTGATTGGGGCTGGCACTCCAGGGGAGCTCATCTCCAGAAGGCTTCCCTCGACCGGCTGCACGGATGAACACAGGGAATGAATACGATGGGCAATACGATTATCGATCCCTAAGAAGGAAATCCGGAATTAGATCCATTCCAGGGCGCCGCGCTTCCAGACCCAGATGTACCCGACAATCAAGATGCCGAGAAACACGCACATCTCAACCAGACCGAACAGTCCCAGAACCCGGAATTGCACCGCCCAGGGAAACAGGTAGATGGTTTCCACGTCAAAGATCACGTAGAGGATGGCCACCACGTAAAAGCGCACGGTATAGCGGCCGCGGGAATCGGACTCCGGCGTGATGCCGCACTCATAGGGCATGACCTTCTCAGGACTGGGCGGCAGCGTAGGGCGCACCAGCTTGGCAATCCAGAGAATGACAATCGGAAAAGCCGCGGCAATCACAAAGAAGATCAGAATAGGGCCGTATTGCTCCAGCACCTTGACTGTTCCTCCTCCGGGAGCAGTTCACAGTTGACAGTTTACAGTATAAACCCAAAGTTCCCAAGTCAGGTCTTCGCTGTCAACTGCGGGCAGTTAACTGTCCACTGGCCCTTCCGCATGCGCGGTGCGCCCCTGAAGCAGGTCAAGGGCATGCGGCAGGATTTCCAGGATGCTCTCCAGCCACTGGCGAGCGCCGCGGGGACTGCCCGGAAGGTTGACGATGAGTTTACCCTTGCGGACGCCCACCAACCCGCGGGAGAGCGCCGCCCGGCGATTATTCTTCACGCCTTCCGCGCGCATCAATTCCGACAGCCCCGCGACTTCCTTCTCGATCACCGCGCGCGTCGCCTCCGGCGTGACGTCCCGAGGCCCCAGTCCCGTGCCGCCCGTGGTGAAGACGGCGTCGCAGTCGCCGGAGTCGGTCCAGGATACCAGGCGCGGGCGAATCTGCTCCTCATCATCGGGCAAGACCTCCAGCGCGGTCACCGCCCATCCTCGCGATTCCAGGGCCTCGCGCACCGCCGCTCCGGAACGGTCTGCGCGGCGGCCGGCAAAGGCGGCGTCGCTCAGCACCAGGATTTTGGCCCGAAAGGGATGGGGCATTAGCGGAAGGTGGTTGGCAATCCTTACCCGATGGGAAGGGGTCGCGTCGGCTTTCCCTCAACCCGGCTAGCGGTTCGCCTCGTCGAGGATGCGGAGCCCTTCCATCATCAAACCCTGCGTGGACATTGTGGTGGTCCGTTCGGAAGCGGTCCGAGCGAAATCCAACTCCCACTCCCCGTCGGTCCACGCCAGCACCTTGAAGACCGCCGGGTCACCCTTTAGGTCACCATAAGTCGCGTGGGTAACCTGGCCTTCGCTGAAGTACAAGATGCACTGGTCGGCACCGGAACGAAGGACCAGCGCGCAGTTTTTCCGGCCCTGCTCGAGAGACTGCATCCAGTCGATCAGGCTTAATTCCGCAAGGCTGCCCTTGACATTGCCCGCGCCGGCCCCCATCTTTTCCATCTTCTGTTGGGTGAGGCGGGTCGTGATGCGGCGGGCCTGCTTGGCAAGGTCCCTGACGAAAAAGGGTTTTACAATGTAGTCTTCCACACCGTCCGCCATCATGCGCAGGCGCTCATCAATTTCCTTTTGCGACGCGAGGAAGACGAAAGGTATGTCCTGGGTCTCTTTGCGGGCGCGCAGTTTTTCAAACAGCGCGCGACCGTCCATGACCGGCATGAAATAGTCGGAAATAATCAAGTCGGGCTTCAACTCGATGGCTTTCATGAGCGCGTCAGCGCCATCCGTGGCGGTGATCACCTCGCCGGTCTTCTCAATGCTCTTGCAAATCAGCTTCAAGATGGTCGCGTTGTCGTCCACGACCAGGATTTTCAGTCCCGCTTGCATGCTTTGGAACCTTTCCTCGCAACCCCAAGGATGGAGGGCTCTTACCAGCGCGGGGCACGATATGTTCCGCTCTTGCCGCCGCTCTTTGCGAGAAGCCGCAGTCGAGTGATCTCTATTCCTCGATCCAACGCCTTACACATATCATAGACCGTCAGGGCAGCCACGGCGGAGGCGGTCAGCGCTTCCATCTCGACGCCCGTCGGCCCGGTGGAGCGCACGGTCGAGGAAATCAAGATGCCATTCTTACAGAAATTCGCCTGGACATCAATATGGCTCAATAAGAGGGGATGGCAGAGGGGGATTAACTCCGCGGTACGCTTGGCCGCGGCAATACCCGCCACCCGGGCAATTTCCAGGGGATCGCCCTTGGGATTGTTCCTGACCGCCCGCCGCGTGCGGGGATTCATCTTCACCAGGACGCTCGCCTTCGCCTCCCGGCGCGTCCCCGGCTTTGCAGAGACGTCCACCATGCGTGCGCGGCCCTTCCGGTCGTAGTGGCTCAGCATTTTAAAGCCCGTGACCAGTGATGAGTGACGAGTGACAAGTAAACACGAGTCGAAGGTCGAAAGTCAAAAGTTGAAAGCGACGCGCGGTCCTTCCTGGCTAAGTTCTCCGTACCGTTCTCAGCTAGCAACTCGTCACTTTTCACTTGCCCCTCGTCACTGTTCTTTCCGCAGCACATCCACCCAATCTCCCGCCGCCAGTTCCGTCTGCGCGGGGTGGACGACCAAAAAGCAGTTTGCCGCCGCAACCCCCACCAGGTCGCCGGAGCCCTGCCAACCCACCAGGTCTACCACCGGATGGGCGTTCTGAAGCGCCACGCGCGCGGGCAGGAACGCGGTCAATCCCGGCTTTTGCCGGAAGGGCTTGGCCAGACGCGCCCGCAGAAAAATGGGACTCTCGAATTCCGCCCCGCCCAGCATTCCGATGGCCGGGCGCGCGAAAAGCTCGAAGGTCACGAAGGTGGAGACCGGATTTCCCGGCAGTCCGAAAAAAAAGCTTTCCCGAGCGCGGCCAAAGACCAACGGTTTTCCAGGACGAATGGCGACACTCTGGAAGTAGAATTCCGCCCCGATTTCCCGGAGGACCTGCTCGACAAAGTCATACTTACCGGCGGAAACGCCGCCGCTCAGCAGCAGCAGCTCTGTACCAAGCCCTTCCTCGATCAGATTCCGCAGGGCCGTTTTCTCGTCCCGAGCAATGCCCAACGGCCGAGGAATGCCCCCCGCCGCCGCCACCTGCGCGGCTAAACTCACCGCATTGCTATTCCGGATCTGGAACCATTCCGGACTTTGCTCCACCTGCACAAGTTCATCCCCGGTGGGGAGGATGGCCACCGAAGGTCGGCGAAAGACGTTGACGTTTGCCTTCCCCAGCGAAGCCAGCAACCCCATCTCTCCGGCGCCAAGGCGTCTCCCCCGGCGCAGCACAGTACTTCCTGCCGCAGCTTCACTTCCCTGGCGCACCACATTGTCCCAACGATCGACCGCCTGCTGGACTTCCACCTGCGAATCCCGCACCCTGGTATGCTCGATCATCACCACCGCGTCCGCGCCCGGCGGCAGCGGCGCGCCCGTCATGATTTGCACGCACTGGCCGGGGGCGATCTTGCCGGCAAAGTGCTCGCCCGCCCGCACTTCCCCCACCATGCGCAGAAGGGCTGGCAAGCTGCTCAGATCGGCGCAACGCACCGCGTAGCCGTCGCGGGTCGAGCGGTGGAAAGGTGGGTAGTCGCGATCCGCTATGGCATCCTCGGCGAGGACTCGGCCAGACAGGTCACGCAGCGGCAGGGTTTCGGTGGCCGGAGCCGGTCTCGCCCCCTCTAGTTTTTCGCGCACACTTTGAAGGGCTTGCTCGAAGCTAAGCGTCATGGCGAATGGTTCGCTGAGGTTCTTACCTCGTTTCACCCGGCGCGGGTGCTGGACCGGAAGGCAAGCTAGTGGGAAGAAGCGGTCACCAGGCTCGCCATACGGCTATTCTCCAACCAGATGGTCTGGTCGCGCTGTGGACCCGTTGAGACCATGGCAATCTCAACTCCCACCTGTTCGGAGAGGAAGCGCAGATAATCCTGGGCCTTGCTGGGAAGTTGGGCATGTTCCCGCAGCCCAAACGTGGACTGCTGCCAGCCGGGCAGAACCTTGTAGCTAACTTTCACACTCTCCAGAGTCTCGACATCGGGCGGAAAATCCACAAACCGCTGGCCCTTGGACTCGTATTCCACGCCCACGGGAATTTCGGCCAGGTGATCGAGGATGTCGAGCTTGGTGATGATCAGGGAACTCAGGTGATTCACCCGGGCGCTGTAACGCGCGGCGGGGACATCAAACCAGCCGCAGCGCCGGGGGCGTCCGGTGACGGCGCCATACTCGCCCCCGCGCTCCCGGAGCCTCTCGCCTTCGGCCGCCTCGGCCTCGGTGGGAAAAGGCCCGCTGCCCACGCGCGTAGCATAGGCTTTGGAAACACCCACCACCGCGCCGATGCGGGTGGGGCCGACGCCCGTACCCGTGCAGGCGCCGCCCGCCGAGGCGCTGGAGGAGGTCACATAAGGATAGGTGCCGTGATCCAGGTCCAGCAGCGTTCCCTGCGCGCCTTCAAAGAGCACCCGCTTGCCGCGGTCCATCTCGGCATTAAGATAGGCTGACACATCCGTGAGGTGCGGCACGATGCGGCTGGCCGTGGCGAGGTAACGTTCAATCCACTCCTCCCCGTCCCGCAGGGCGGGATCGCCACCGAACAGCGCCGAGGCGATGCGGTTCTTTTCCGCCAGGACTGCCAGGCACTTCCGGCGAAAGGCTTGGGCGTTGCGCAGGTCACCGGCGCGAAGGCCGCGGCGGCCGGCTTTATCTTCATAGGAAGGCCCAATCCCTTTCGCGGTGGTCCCGATCTTGCCGACCCCACGCGCCTGCTCGGCCGCCACCTCGTGGCTGTGATGGTAAGGCATGATCAGGTGGGCGCGGTCGCTGATGAAGAGCCGCCCGCCCACGGTGACGCCGGCCTTTTCAATCGAGTCCAACTCGCGGAGCAACGCTTCCGGATCAACCACCACGCCATTTCCGATGACCGCGATCTTATCCGGGTGAACAATGCCTGTAGGGAGAAGCTGGAGAACAAACTTCTTGCCGGCTACTACCACGGTGTGCCCGGCGTTGGCCCCGCCCTGGTAGCGTGCCACAATGTCAAAGTGTTGAGCGAGGGCATCCACGACTTTACCTTTGCCCTCGTCACCCCACTGGCTGCCTAAGACTACGATGCTGGTGGCCATACTCGATCCGGTGATGCTCCTGAAGACGCACTCGCTGCCCATTCTAACCCCAACAACACAGCCGATTGCAGCTTAAACGGGGGTGTGCCCGGCTGACCGCTCACGACAGCAGAAAAGCCCCTGGCCGACGGGGAACCAAGCGCCCGGGAGGTGCCCCCTCCACGCATTGGGGAGCAACGTGCGGCCCAGGCGGACCCGGCACGGTCAGGAGGCTAGAGGTGCTTCTCAAGCAGCTTGACGATCGCGTCTCTCGATGTGGCCCCAACCCATTGCTCCTGGACCTGCCCGTTCTTGAATAGGAGAAGTGTGGGGATGCCGCGGATGTTGTAGCGGCCGGTGACCGACATGTTCTCGTCCACGTTGAGCTTGCCGACCTTGGCGCGGCCCAGGTATTCCTCCGCGAGGGCCTCCACGGTCGGCGCCATCATACGACAGGGGGCACACCACGCCGCCCAGAAATCCACAATCACAGGTTTATCAGATTTCAAGACTTCCTGACCGAAGTTTGCGTCAGTGAACTCGAGCGTATTACCACCTGCCATGCTTTCCAACCTCCGGGATTCAGACCACTCTAAGTTTTAGATGCATCCGCCGCAGTTTTGATTTTGCTCCTGGCCTTGCTCAAGGACTGGTAAATCTTGGCATACTGTTTGGCCGAGTTTGCCCAAGAAAAATCCTTCTTCATGCCATTGTGAACCAGACACGCCCAGACCTTGGGCTGGCGATAAGTCTCGACCGCCTGGCGGATGACAGCGAGCAGGGCCGCGGGCGTGTAATCGCTGAATTTGAACCCCGTGCCCGCCTTACCGTCGAAGGGCTCGACGGTATCGTCCAGCCCACCCGTCGCCCTCACCACGGGCACGGTTCCGTATTTCATGCTGTAAATCTGGTTCAGGCCGCAAGGCTCATAGCGCGAGGGCATCAGGAACATGTCCGCGCCGGCCTCAATCTGGTGCGCCAGGGTGTTGTCATAGGCAACTTTCACCAGGAACTTGTGCGGGTACTTCGCGGCCAGGTTCTGGAACAGGTCCTCATAAACGGGTTCACCCGTTCCCAGGGCCACAATGTAAAGGTCCATCTGCATGAGGTCTTCCGCAATGCCCGCAATCAGGTCAAAGCCCTTTTGCGCCGCAAAACGCGAGACAATGCCAATGACCGGGCAATCCAGCGCCGGCTGCTGGGCCCCCATCTTTTCCAGCAGCGCCTTCTTGCAGACCGCCTTTCCCTTCAAATCTTCCGGTGTGTAATTGGCGGCAATGAGCTTGTCGGTGGCGGGGCTCCAGGCATCATAGTCCACACCATTCAAGATCCCCTGGAGTCGATCCGCGCGATAGTGCAGCACGCCTTCCAGTCCATAACCGAATTCCGGTGTCTGGATCTCTTCGGCGTATTTCCGGCTCACGGTGGTGATGTAGTCCGAGAAAAGGATGCCGCCTTTCAGCAAATTAACCTTTCCGTAAAACTCCAGCCCATCAACCGTGAACAACCCGGCGTGAAGAGAGATCTGCGGCAGGGTGTGAGGGGGGAAGTGGCCCTGATATCCCAGGTTGTGAATGGTGAAAACAACGGAAGTGTTGGCGAAGAAGCCGTCCTCCTGATAGAGGTTGCGGAGGTAAATGGGGACCAGCGCCGCCTGCCAGTCGTGGCAGTGGATGATGTCCGGAGGGGTCGCGGCGCGCTTCATGAATTCCAGAACCGCCAAAGAAAATGCGGCGAAGCGCGAGGCATTGTCCGGGTAGTCTTCCCCGTCCTGCTGGTAAAGGCCCTCGCGGTCAAAGAACTCGGGACAATCCACCAGGTAAGAACGAACGCCGCCCAACTCGCCGCCATCCTGGATGGAAGCGAACTTGAAACCGGAGCTCAACGGGATGGTCAAACTCTTGAGCTGGGGCAGCGCCCGGCCGGGTTTGGTCATGCGGTAACGGGGCAGAACCACCTCCACCTCGTACCCGCTGGCGGCCAACGCCTTGGGCAGCGCGCCGATGACGTCGGCCAGCCCTCCCGTCTTGGAATGAGGCACACCTTCTGAGGCCACGAAGGCAATTTTCATGGCAAAACTCCAGGTACTGCGGATAGGATCCGAATCAACTAACGTTAGAGGATGGTCCCAGCAATGTCAAGGCGAAAGGCCGCGCTCCGCGTGTTATCATGCGGCAAGGACATTGTGACAATGCCGATCAACTGTGCCTAAAACCCTCCGACCCAAACTCGGCCAACATTTCCTTGCGGACCCGCGCTACCGCCGACGCATCCTGGAGAGACTCGACCTCCGCTCCTGCGACACCGTCGCTGAAATCGGCCCTGGACTCGGGGCGATGACGGAACTCCTGGCGGAGCGCGCCGAGCGCGTTATCGCCATTGAGCTTGATGCGCACCTGGCCGAAGAGGTTCAGAAAAAGTTTCAGGCGAACCCGCGCATCGTCATCCTCCAGGCCGACATCCTCCGAACCAACCTCGCGGAACTTTGCCGGCGCTACGAAAGGGAAAAGTGTTTTGTGTTCGGAAATCTCCCCTACTACGTCACGTCTCCAATCATCCACCATCTCTTCCAATTTGCGGCATGCATTCGCGGCATGGGCTTGCTCGTCCAGCGTGAAGTCGCCGAAAGGCTCACGGCGGCTGCGGGTGCGAGGGATTACGGCTACTTGAGCGTGTTCGTCCAACTCTATTCGCAGCCGCGCATGGTGCTGGGCGTTCCCCCTGGGGCCTTTTCCCCTCCACCCAAGGTTCATTCTGCTCTGGTCAGTTTCGAGATGACTCCGAGGCTTGCTGATTGGGGCAAGGTAGGGGAGGGCTCCCCGAGATCGCCGGGGCAGGCTGCCCTCCCGCAGGATTTGCGCAGCGAGCTGGAAGCAAAATTCCTGGATTTCGTGAAGCGTTGCTTCGCGCAGAAGAGGAAAAACCTGCTGAATAATCTCTCTGCCACCTACTCGCGCGAGCGTGCGGAGCGTGAGCTGGCGGCGCTTTCTTTCCCACCCACCATTCGCGCCGAGCAGTTGACCCTGGAGCAATTTGCGAGCTTGTTCCAAAGGCTTAGGATGCCGCCGTCGTAGGGGTGGTGTCCACCCGTCACGCTACGACTTTTTCACATCGCTTCTGCGCCCTGTTGCCCTCAAGAAGCATCTGCTAGAATGGACGGTTACAAGAATAAGCGCGCGCGTCAACAAGGAATTTCCCCTTTCATGCCACCCCTCGTCGAAGTTCACGAACTCAGCAAAGAGTTCCGAACGTTCCGCCGCCGTGAAGGAGTTCTGGGAGCGCTCCAGAACCTCTTTGTTCGCGAGTACCTCACGGTTCGGGCGGTGGACCGGGTGAGCTTCCGCATCGAGCCGGGCGAGATGGTGGGCTACATTGGCGCCAACGGCGCCGGAAAGTCCACTACCATCAAGATGCTGACGGGAATCCTGGTGCCGACGAGCGGGCGCGTGGTGGCCAACGGCTACGTTCCCTACCGGGACCGCCGTCGTTACACGCGAAACATTGGCGTGGTCTTCGGCCAGCGGACCCAGCTCTGGTGGGATATCGCCGTCATCGAGTCGTTCAAACTCCTCAAAGAGATTTACGAGATCCCGGAGCAGGATTACCACCGGCGGCTCGGCCTGTTCTCCGAGCTCCTGAACCTGAAGGAGTATCTCCACACTCCGGTGCGGAAGCTGAGCCTGGGCGAACGAATGCGCTGCGACCTAGCAGCCTCACTCCTGCACAATCCTCCCTTGCTGTTCCTGGACGAGCCCACCATCGGGCTCGATGTAGTCGCCAAGGACCGCATCCGGGAATTCCTGAAGGAGCTCAACCGCACGGAAAGGACAACGGTCCTGCTGACTACCCACGACCTCTCGGATATCGAGGAGCTTTGCAAGCGCATCCTCATCATCGACAAGGGCAGAATCCTTTTCGACGGCCTTCTGGCGGACATGAAAAAGCGGCTGGCCACTTATATCCAGGTAAAGTTCTCCCTCAAGGACCGGGCGCAGGTGATGCGCCTGGCGCAAATCGCCAGCAACGGCATCTCCGCCGACCGGCTCGATGAGCTGACCTACCTGATGCGCTTCGACCCCGCGCGGCACTCCACCGCCGCAGTGATCCGCCAGATTGTTAACACGCTGGAGGTGCGCGACATTTTTGTGGAGGAAGAGCCCATCGAGGAGATCGTCAAGCGCATTTACCTGAGCGGCGAGGTGGCTTGATGGAGGCTGAGGCGCTTTCCTACCCTGCCCGGCCGCGAAGCCAGGAACCTTCTCTCCGCCAGCTCTGCCGCATGTATGGAGAGTTCATCCGCGTCGGCTTCGTCAATACTCTGGCCTACCGCCTACGCTACTACACTGGCATCGTCACCTACTTCATTTACGTGACGGTGTACTATTTCATCTGGAAGGCGATTTACGCGCACCGCTCCAACATCGAGGGCTTCGACTTCAGCCACATCCTCACCTACATCGCCGTAGGGTGGATCATCCGCTCTTTCTACTTCAACAACATCGACCAGGACATGGCGAATCAGGTGATGGAAGGCAAGCTGGTGATGGACCTCATCAAGCCCGTCAACCTGCAACTGATGTACGTCGCGCAGGCGCTGGGCGAGTCGCTCTTCCGCGCCGGGATGCTGAGCCTGCCTACGGCGCTGCTGCTCATCCTCGTATATCCCGTGCGACGGCCCGCCAGCCCGCTCCACTTCCTCGCCTTCCTCTTGAGCGTGCTGCTCAGTTTCTTCATCGTTGCCGGCATCAACTTCGCGGTAGGAACATTTGCCATCCGGCTGAAATCCATTCTGGGCTTGCTGCGCGCCAAGTATTTCCTGCTGGAGCTTTTCTCAGGTCTGCTTCTGCCCATTTCGTTTTTCCCGGACGTCTTCCAGAAGCTCTTTCGCGCGATGCCCTTCCAGTACATCAGCTATATTCCCGTGCTGCTCTACCTCGGGAAAATTAACAGGACGGCGATTCTGGAGTCGCTTGCCGTGCAGGTCTTCTGGGTCGTGGTTTTGCTGGGGATCGGCCATGGAATGTGGAGGTGGTCGAGCCGGAAGATTACTATTCAAGGAGGGTAAAGAAGGATTTTGGATTTTAGATTTTAGATTTCAGATCAGATTTGACATCTTGGGTCGCGGGTCTGCGACGCAGCGCGGATACCTGCGTGTGGGGGGACAATCACATGTTACTTCGCACTCTTAGTTTGTTATTCCTGACTGTTATAGCATCACCGGGCCTCGCCTCCGGAGACGAGCCTCCCACCCTGCCCATCGGCGCGCCGGCTCCGGACTTTTGCCTGCCGGGAATTGACGACCAAACTCATTGCCTGAAGGACTATGCCTCCAGTCGAGTCCTGGTGATTGTCTTCACCTGCAATCATTGTCCCACCGCGCAACTTTACGAGAGCCGGATCAAACAGCTTGCCGCGGGCTACCGGGATCGCGGGGTGGCGCTGGTGGCCATCGAGCCCAATAATCCCAACGCCGTCCGCCTCGATGAATTGGGTTACACCGATGTGAGCGACTCACTGCCGGAAATGAAGATTCGCGCGCAGTACCGTCAGTTTAACTTCCCGTACCTCTACGATGGCGAAACACAAAAAGTTGCTCGGGCGTATGGGCCTACCGCCACACCGCATCTCTTCATCTTCGATTCGGAACGCAAGCTGCGTTACCAGGGACGGGTTGACAACAATCCACGAGAGCAGTTGGTGACCCGGCGCGAGGCGCGCGATGCAATTGAGGCCTTACTGGCCAACAAACCCGTTCCCATCGCCAAGACGCCCTCCGTCGGCTGTTCGACCAAATGGGCATATAAGGCGCAAGGGCGCAATGAAGAGCTGGCTCGTATCGAAAGTGAGCCCGTGACGCTCAGGCTGATCAATGCCGACGACTTGAAAGCCCTGCGCAAGAACTCTACGGGCAAACTGCTCCTGGTTGACTTCTGGGCGACCTGGTGCGGACCGTGCCTCGAGGAGTTTCCTGAATTCCAAACCATGTACCGAATGTATCGGCACCGCCCCTTCGACCTGGTCACCGTCAGCAGCAATTACCCGGATGAAAAGGCCGGGGTGCTGTCGGTGCTGGAGAAACAACATGCCACCAGCCAAAACCTGTTGTTCGGGTCGACGGACATCTACGCGTTGATGGCGGCTTTCGATTCGGAATGGAATGCTGCGGTGCCCTACACCATGCTGATTCGTCCGGACGGGGAGGTCATTTACAAGCGCCAGGGGCCGATCGACCCGCTGGAGGTACGCCGCCTGATTATCGCCAACCTGCCAGATGATGACTACATTGGCCATCAAGCCTATTGGAGGACGAAGTGAAGGAGTCAGGAATCAGGATTCAGGATGTAGGTCCGAAAGCTCATAACGCCGCCCAGACCGGACGGACATGAGGTCGAATAAATGAAACGCATTCTGCTTCTGGCGGCGCTGACGCTCGGCGCGAGCGCTGCTCCTGCTGCGGCCTTGGCAGGGGAGCCCTCTGGGCTCCCGCGGGAGGGCGACACCCTCCCCTACCAAACCACCGCGGCATATTCAAAATCAGTTCAGGTTGACGACCTGCTGGCTCCCTGGTCCAAGGGCGACACTCCGGGAGCAGCAGTCCTGGTTATTCAGAAAGGCCAGATACTGATGAAGAAAGGCTATGGGCTGGCCAACCTCGAAAGCAAGACCGCGATTGGGCCAGACACTGCCTTTGATCTGGCCTCTGTATCGAAACAGTTCACATCAATGGCCATCATGATCCTGGCTGAACGAGGGAAGCTGAGCTTCGACGATCCTCTCTCTAAGTTCTTTCCGGAATTCCCATCCCATGCTCAAAAGACAACCGTGAAGAATCTTCTGAATCACACTTCGGGTCTTCCGGATTACATGGAACTGTTTGTTAAGACAGGGAAGATTGACAAGGACAACAAACCGGGAGGCTTTGAGCCCACCTCGAAGGACGCTCTCGAACTGCTCGCCCACCAGCCGGAGCTGCGTTTTGCCCCCGGCGACAAGTGGGAGTACAGCAATTCGGGTTACATGGTCCTGGCGCAAATCATCGAGAAGGCTTCCCGAGAGCGTTATGCGCAGTTCTTAAAGGAGAACATCTTCCAGCCTCTCGGCATGAACCGAACGCTGGTCTATGACGACACACGGCCCGAGGTCAGAAACCGCGCCATCAGCTACGAACGCACAGAAAGTGGATACAAGAACATCGATTACAACGCTCTGAACCTCATTTACGGCGACGGAAACGTCAACACGACCGTCCAGGACATGTACAAGTGGGACCAGGTACTCTACACGGAAAAGCTCATCAAACAGTCGACATTGCTACAGGCTTTCACTTCCGGAAAGCTGAACAACGGCAAAGAGACCGGCTATGGGTTCGGCTGGGGTGTCGCCGACTACCTGGGGCTGCGGCGTGTGTCGCACAGCGGTGGATGGGCAGGTTTCAGGACGCACATCTCGCGCTTCCCCGCGCAACGTTTCACCGTCGTGGTGCTTTCCAATCTGGGCCAGTTCAACCCCGGCGTGATTGCCAACAAGATTGCCAAGATCTACCTCGCAGAGAAAATGACTTTCCCCGTTGCCATAAAGGTCGGCCCGGAGGTCTTGCAGAGATACGTGGGTCGATATGAGCTTGCGCCGGATGACATCGCCACGGTGAGCTTCGAAGATGGCTCGTTGTGGCTCAAACCTCCGCAAGGAGAAAAAGACAAGCTCGTTCCAATTTCGGAGACGGACTTCTTTGTGGAGGATGGGGAAGAGGTTCGCTTCACCTTCCACCTGGACAAGGACGGCAACGCCACAAGCCTTACCCGACACTACTATGGTGACGTTACCGCACTGCGAAAAGGGCATTGATGCCGCCATCAGTTCGTTGCCGAAGCCATGAAACGCCACCTCAAACTCTTCCTGCTTTACTTTGCCCAGTACGCTAAGGTGCGCTTGGCGTACAAGGCGGATTTTTTCATTGCCTTCTTTTCCTCCATGACCGCGACGGTTCTGGGCTTCGGGTTCGTGCTGGTGCTCTTCTCCAAGATCCCCCGACTGCAGGACTGGTCGTTCTACGAGATTCTCTTTCTCTATGGCTTTTCGCTGATTCCCCTGGGCTTTTTCAACGTCATCAGTTGGAACCTCTACGAGTTTGGAGACCTCTACATTATCCAGGGGCGCTTCGACCGCATCCTGCTGCGGCCCGTGGCCACGCTCTTCCAGGTGATCTTTGAGAAATTCCGGCTGGAATCGCTGCAAGAGGTGGTGACGGGAATTGCGGTGGTGGCGCTCTGCGCCCGGCGGCTGAGCCTGGAGTGGCACTTGGCGGATTACTTCTGGTTCGCGCTCATGGTGGCGTGCGGCGCAGTGATCTACCTCTCCGTTTTCCTTATCCTCACTTCCGTGTCCTTCTGGTTTGAAGACCGCGTGGGCATCGTGCCTCCGGTTTTCAACATGCTCACGTTCGGACGTTACCCCTTGACGATTTACAACGTCTTTGTGCAGTTCCTTCTCAGTTGGATCATCCCCTTCGGGTTTGCATCCTTCTATCCCACCACCCACTTCTTGAGGCGCGCGGCTTTCCACTCCTATTTCCTCCTCGTCCCGGTGGTGGCCGCGAGCTTCTGCTTGCTTGCTGTCTACACCTGGAACAGGGGCGTGGAGAACTACAGCAGCACAGGGTCGTGAAGAGCAGTGACAAGTGACGAATGGAGAGTGACGGGCGTGAGGCAGGAGCGCACCCAGGCGCGGCTTGAAGAATCGCCCGCCAGAGAGGCTAGAGATCCCGGCCCTTTTCAGTGGTCATCTTGGTCAGGTCAAAACTGGTTTTGAGGGTGAGGTTTTTGCCCTTGATGGAAAATTCCACGGACTTTTCCTCGGCGGAAATGACCGGCTGGCCGTCCACTTCACGCGGAAAAGCACACTGGATGGAACTGATGCCCTTCTCCAGCGTTTTTCGGATCTTGACCTCAGCGGGCGCGATTTTCGTCTTGCTCCGCTTCAGGCGCAGGTAGGCCGCTGTCTTGAGCTGCGATTCCGTGGCGCCGTCGAAAGCCTTCAGGTCCGACCCACTCACCGACAGAAAATAGGAAGACAGATCAGGAGGCTCGGTTCCGTCTTCTTTTACGCGGCCCTGCAGAGCGCCGAAGTGGAGGCGCCCTTGTCGCACGATTTTTGCGGAACTCCATTCGACGTAGTAGACGGTTCTGCCTTTCATGTTCACCCCGCCTGCGTCGAGTTCCGAACGGCGTGCCCGCACTGCCGCCTGAGAAGTTTCGCCACGATCCTCATCGGTCTGGGCTCCCACATCCGGCGGTCCCGGTTCCACCGGCAGATCTCCGAACGAGACCCGACGCACCCAGGGTGAATTGCGCAGAAACTCGTAGGTCTCTTCACGGCTCCACTCGCGGACCGGCTTGAGCTTCCAGGAATCCGAAGCCAGCAGGACCGCCGACACTGCCATCAAGCCTAAAAGAGCTGGGAAGGATTTGTGAAACATTCTGATTTTCCCTCCTTGCCGTGTTACCAGGAGTTTAGCAGCTTGGCGGGCTTGATGAAATGAGGATGAGTTCCCAACGGCCGTCGCCTCGGCGTCTCAGCACGTGGGTCATTGGGCTCGGGAACGGTGTGGCGCATTACGGGCCTCGTATCGCCAGCACTTCGTCGTAAACCTGGAGGGTAGCCTCGGCGGTGCGTCGCCAGGAGAACTCGCGCGCCCGCGCCAAGCCGCGCTCAACCAATCTCCTCCGCAGATCCGCATCTTCCACGACCAGGGCAACTTTCTCAGCGATGTCCTGGGGGCTGTGCGGGTCGACGTAAAGCGCCGCATCTCCACCCACCTCCGGCAGTGAGGATGAACGGGACGCCACGGCCGGCAAACCGTTCGCCATGGCTTCCAGCACCGGAAGGCCGAACCCTTCTTCCAGCGACGGAAACAGGAGCACGCTCGCGGCCTGGTAGAGCGCTGCCAGTTGATGGGGGGCGATGTGGCCCAGCAGCGTCACCCGCGCCTCCAGCCGCTCGGCGCGAATGAATTCGTAGATGGCCTCGGCGCCGTGACCATTGCCTCCCGCAAGCACCAGCCGGTAACGCGCGGGCAGGATTTGGAGCGCCCGCAAGGCATTCAGGATATTCTTGCGGGTTTGCAGCACCCCCACATTCAGGAGCATTTCATTGCCCTGCCCCACCCAGCGCTCGCGCTCCTGCCCGCGCTCCGCCGACGCCATCCCACGCGCTGGCAGATCCACGCCTTCCGGGATCACCCGCAGCTTCTCCCGCGAAGCACCGCCATGCTGGACCAGTTGGTCGGCCGTATACTGCGAGGGGGTAATCACCCGGGCCGCGCGCTCTACTGCCTCCAGAAGCAAGTCGGAGAATTTCTGTTGGAATTCCGGGGTGGAATAGTCTCGACCGGTCAGAGGGAAAACATCGTGTACGGTGACGATTTCCTTACGGAAATGGAACGCCGGGGGACGTTGAGCCAGGCTGTGGAAGACCTCGGCCTGCCAGGGCAACCAGAAGGTCAGCGGCTCCTGGAAGAACCGGACGGAAAAGGTAGGACTGCCTGCGCGGGCTACGCTGGCGGGCCGCAAGAAATCGTGGCGCTGCCGAAACCGGGAGAGGCGATAACAGATAAGGAACCGGTGGGAACATTGCAGCGTGGCGAGAGCCTCCACCAGGTGGCGAGAGTAAACCGCCACGCCGGAGGGCCGAGAATCCACCGTGTAGGTTGCGTCGATGCCGATGGTCGCCATCTGTTCGGCGGGGGGCCAGAACAAACAACCTGGCGAACCCACCACGAGATGCTAGCGTGAAAAACTCCGGAAGTCGAACTCTTGATGCAACTGGCGAGGAATTACGAAGAGGACAAATCGCCGGAGGCGTCTCCCAGCCCGTATTCCTTCAGTTTCCGGTAGATCGTGGTCTTGCTGATCCCCAGTAACTTGGCGGCGCGCAGGCGGTCACCACGGGTGGTCTCGAGTGCCTGAAGGATGGCACGCCTCTCCAATTCCCGGAGGGTCTTGATTTCCCGGGTGGAAGCCCCTGAGGGGATGTTATAAAGCAGATTGGAAGGGAGATCTTCAACACAGATCTCCGGCCCTGCGCCCAGCGCCAGGGCGCGTTGGATGCAATTTTCAAGCTCCCTCACGTTCCCTGGCCACTCGTAATTCATCATGCGACTCATGGCCTGGGGGGAGATTCCGGTCGCAGCATCTCCTGCCCCTCTGTACTTCGCGATGAAGTATTGCACGAGCGCCGGAATATCTTCTTTCCGCTCGCGGAGAGGGGGGAGCTTGATGCGGACGATGTTCAGGCGGAAATAGAGATCCTTACGAAAGCTCCCCCGCTTGATGGCGGCTTCCAAATCCTGATTGGTGGCGGCGACGATGCGGGCCTCCAGAGGGGTTCGCTGGTTGCTGCCGATGGGCTTGATTTCCCGCTCCTGCAAGGCGCGCAGCAGCTTCGCTTGAAGTTCCACGGGGAGTTCGGCGATTTCGTCCAGGAAAACCGTTCCGGCTCCCGCGGCGGCCAGCAGTCCCCGTCGGTCCTGAGTGGCGCCGGTGAAGGCCCCGCGCACATGGCCGAAGAGTTCACTCTCGATGAGTGTGGGTGGCAGCCCGCCGCAATCCACCGGCATAAAAGCCTCGTCGCGCCAGGGGCCGCACGAGTGGATGGCGCGAGCCACCAACTCTTTGCCCGTTCCGCTTTCCCCCAGGATCAGTACCGGATGCAGCTTGGCGGCCACCTTGACAATCGTGCCGTAGACCTTCTGCATCGCCGCCCCAGCGCCGATCAGGCCTTCCAATTCCGTTCGTGGTTTCAGCCATTGCTGAACACGCTGGCTTTGAGCCTCCCGGTCTTGCTTTTCTGCCAGCCGCTCCAGCAACATCCTAAGGTCCCGCACGTTCAAGGGCTTGGTAAGGCAACTGTAAGCGTCCAGCTTGGTGGCCTGGCCGGCCGGGGACCCGGTCTGGGGAGCGGCCATGAGAACTATTTCCGTTTGGGGATAGTCATGCCGGATGATCCTGAGAAACTCCCACTCGCCCGGAGCAGACATCCGCGTATCCGCCAGCACGATATCGAACCGGCCGCCCTTGAGCAAGGCAAGAGCACAAGCGCTGGAATCGGCAACTTGCGTTTCGAGGCCGAGCGATCTGAGGATGCGGACACACGACTCCCGGGCGGGTTCTTCTTTGTCGATAACCAGGACACTGGCACTCACGGACAGTGGGACCGGTGATGATCAGGTGCGAGGGGATAGGCCACGCGGAAGGCAGTATACGCGTGGTTATTTCGCAAAGTCAAAGGGAAGACGGGTGGTTTGGAGGCGCCATCGGGCTACGAAAGTTCGTCCCCGCTACGCCACACCCCCCATCAGTCGGCTGCACCTGGAAAGAATCCCGTCGCCAGGTTCGACGGGAGCCGTGGCCGCCCTGGCTTCGGCTGCCGCCCCCCTCACCGCCCGCCTACACTCACAGCGGATTTCAGCAGCACGAAGGTAAGGATTTCCTGCGGCGTGACGACCGCTTCCCGGCGCTCGTCAGGTGTTTCCGATACGGGTTCCGGGTTCGCCGCGGCGGGAGGTTTCGCCACCTCGCCATTTTCCATTGACGCAGGTCTGCTATGCATTTTCCCCCATAGGCTGACCGTGGTCGTCTCGATCGGCCACAGATGGCCCTGGGAATCGCGCAGGCCGGAAAGGGCCAGTCTTAAGTACCCGGGACGATCTTTCCCTTCACCCTTGCGCACGGCGATGCACCGGCCCTCGACTCGAGTACCGGGCGGAATAACCGCTGTTCCTTTCACCGGGAGGGATGCGACCAGCGAGGCCGCGAATCGCTCGCCCAGCTTCGCGTTCTCGGAGTTGAAGGGGCGCGCCAGCCGGATGAGGAGCGCGGTTCCCGGAGGGATCACCTCCGTGGAAGCCAGTGCCCCAGACCACAACGTTTTCAAACCCAGGAAAAAGCACCCCGCGCCAGCCGCCACGGCCAGGGCCAAGACCAGCCAACCCCTCACACACTTCTCGCCTTGGAACCGCATCACGCTGTCACCTCCGAGTGCCCTCCAATCCTCCTCAAGCACATCACATGCCAGGCCTCGACTATTAGAAAGTGTTTGAAAACAAAGGAGATAGAGTTCCTAACCCTTCTAAGAAAACTGGCATATCGTGTAATCTGGGTAAGTTTGTGTAAACCTTTCATACGACTTCTCACCGTTCTCGCCCTATGATCTTGGTTCACCCCAAGGCGGGAGCACCGTAAAGGTCTCCCTATAGCATCGTGAAGTTCGCCGTAAGTAAGCTTGGTTCAACCACGTCAGGAAGCAGTGTAGAATATGGGCTTCAACAGGAGGCAGTCCGCCGGTGGCCAGAGGCGCCAGAATCCTGGTAGTTGACGACGAACCCCACGAGCGGCAGGGTCTGGCTGAACTGCTGCTTGCCTGGGGCTACGAAGCCGAAACCGCCGCGGACGGCCAGGAAGCGCTGGGCAAGATACCCGCTTTCGACCCCGCGGTGGTGATTTCCGACCTGCGCATGCCCCAGCTTGGGGGAATGGACTTGCTCAAACAAGTGCAGCAGGAGCGGCCGAACGTGAGCTTCATCATGCTGACCGGCCAGGGGACCATTGAAGAAGCCGTCGAGGCCACCAAACTCGGCGCCTTCAACTTTCTGGAAAAGCCGCTGGATCCCAAGCGGCTCCAGGTGGAACTGCGCAACTGTCTGGAGCGCCATGAGAACGAGCGGCAACTGGAGGCGGCGCATCGCCGCCTGCGAGATGCCGGGATCCTGGGAAGCTTGGTCGGCCAGTCGAAGAAGCTGCAAGAGGTGATGTCGCTCATCGTCATGGTCGCCCCTTCGCGGGCGCCGGTGCTGATCACGGGGGAGAGCGGGACGGGGAAGGAAATCGCCGCGCGAACCATCCACCAGCTCAGCTCCCGCAGCGCCCGGCCCTTTGTCGCCGTCAACTGTGCGGCCATCCCCGAGTCCCTGATGGAAAGCGAGATCTTCGGGCACGAGAGGGGCGCCTTCACCGGCGCCGTCGAACGCCGCGTGGGATGTTTCGAGCTGGCCGACGGCGGGACGCTGCTGCTGGACGAGATCGGCGAGATGCCGGTGGGCACACAGGCCAAGCTCTTGCGGGTTCTGGAGGATTCCAAGGTGCGGCGCCTGGGCAGCAAAACCGAAATCTCCGTGGACGTTCGCGTGTTGGCATCGACCAACAAGCTCCCGGAAGAGGCTGTCGCCAAGGGCCAATTGCGCAGCGACCTCTATTTCCGCCTCAATGTTGTGCACATTGCCATGCCTCCCTTGCGCGAGCACCTGGAAGACCTGGAAGATCTCACGGCGACACTGCTGGAAGACATGAACCGCAAGCACCACCGCGCGGTCAAGGCGGTGGACGACGAGACGCTCCAGGCCTTCCGGCGTTACTCCTGGCCCGGCAACGTTCGAGAATTGCGCAATGTGCTGGAACGCATGGTGGTGACATGTCCGGACGAGGCTTTGCGGAGGAAGAACCTGCCACCGGATTTTGGCCGTAAAGCTCCCGCCGCAACCGGGGACGGGCTGCGCTTGCACCCCGGCCTGACAGTGGCGGAAGCGGAACGCCGCCTCATTTACGAAACCCTGGCTTTCACGCAGAATAACAAGACGCGCGCGGCGGAATTATTAGGCATCAGCCTGAAAACACTCCACAACAAACTCAAGGACTATGAGGCTCAACCTCAAGGCTGAGCGCACCGCGCTCATTTCCCTCCTGGTCTTGCGGGTGGTCCGGAGGACTGCGCGGCAGGATCGACGGCGCCCACCCTCGCCAGGATGCGAACCTCCGTCCTAAATCTCTTGTAGCCGGAATACTCGATTATGCTCTTTGCGTGGAGGGGTCCCTGGGAGGAGTGGAGAATGTAATCCGCAATGGTCACGGTCGGGAACCAATACTTTCCATCCACCTGTTCCCGGTAAGTGGTGAAATGCGGGAAGAAGAGTTTGCGTTTTTTCATGTCGGGAATATTCTTCCCCTCCGCTTTGACAATCTCCAGGTCCTGGTCTTCCACCCAAATGGTTCCTTGGAAATAGACGCGCCCGTCTTTGAGCTTTTTAGGTTGGACGGAGAATACGTAGGCGGTGATTTCGTCCACACGAACATGGTCAAGATAGTTAATCTCGTACTCTGGCAAATCCTCAGGAGGAAACATCAACGGTTGGAGGTTACGCATGTGGAAAACGTCATCCGCAGGAACAAAGACCCGCTTCAAGCTGTCCGCCGGGGCATAGGTCACGCGGGCTACCCGCTCACCGCGGTCGCCGAAAACCACGTCCCACTCCTGCTGATGAGTTCCCACCACATTGCCCTTCTCGTCCAGTTCTTTGACTCGGTATGACTGATGGTAGGCGTAGTTCTTGCGAGCCTCGATGAACTGTTGATCTTTACGAGCAAACTCCTTGATGATCTTTGCCACCAAGGCAGCATCGGGGCAAGGCAGGCTTGCGTTGCTTGGAGGCGCCGGTTCAGCAATCAACGAATCTCTTGAGTTTGCGGGAGTTCCCCCTGCCCCGCCCGTACGGCCGGGAAGAGAGCTTAGCGGAGCCACGCGAGCGCCTTTGGTGGGCTGGGTCGCAGAATACGTAGGCAGCACCTCAGGACGGCGTCCCGTGCCAGTGTTGCGAAGCACTCCGACAACCCTATCGTCGCCCCCCAGGCTCTGAAACTTCTTTTCCAGGTCAGGGTTGAGGCGAAAATCGATGCCCCGTTGCTCGATCAGTCTCGCCTTTTTCTCCGTCGCAGTGCCACTCATGAGGAGCAGCATGACATCATCCTGACTCAAAGGCTGCTCGGCCAAAAGAGTAACCAAACCAACCAGGAAAGCGATCATTAGCTGGACAAATTCTCTAACTACTCTGATCCCCACGGCCTGACCTCCTGCTGCCCTGCCTTGTCACCACTTCAGCCCTCTACCCCCCGGCGCCACCTGCGCGGAGCAGGTAGCACCCGAAGCGTCCGCCACCACTACTTCTCTATCGGCAGGCAGTGCCAACGAACTTGAGAAAGCTTTTCGGGAGATATGGGAGAAGGAGGCTTCACTCAGCCCTGTGGGTGTAAAATGTGGGGGCGTAGGAAAGCTTTTTAGGAGCGGGATCAAACATCTTCTCAACAAGCTCAAGGACGATGAGGCTCAGCCTCAAAGCTAAACTTACCGCGCTCATTTCCCTCCTGGTCTTGCTGGTGGTCTTTGCCACCTCGACGCTCTACCTTTCCAGCCTGACCCGCCAGGCTCTCAGCGAAGTCGAAAGCAAAGGCCAATACGTTGCCAACGAAGTCTTCCACCAGGCGGGGAGCATCCTGGCGCAGAGCCGCCTGCCGGCGGGAACCAATCCCGGAGATTTCGCCGATGTCCGCCGCTTCGTGCAGGCGCGGCTGGCGGCCGATCCCGGCCTCACCTCCCTGCTGGAATCCGCGGTGGGCTACTCACCGACCATTTATTACGTGACGATCACCGGCGCCCAGGGCGCGGTCCTGGTCCACAACGACCCGGGCGAAATCGGGCGGCGGTTTGTGCCCGCGCCTCCCTTCAGCGGGCTGGTTCGGGCGGGGCTGATTCGCCAGCTCCGTGTCATCTATGGCGCGCCGCAGGTCTTTGAAGTGGTGCTGCCCCTGGAAATGGGCGCAAACCCTCTCGGTGACGTGCGGGTGGGCGTCTCCACCCTTTTCTTGCGCAGCCAGATTTCCCCCGAACTGCGCACTGCTCTGGTCCTTTCAGGTCTGGCCATCCTCTTTGCGACCCTCTCCGCCGGCTTGGTTTCTTTCCGCCTGCTACGCCCGCTCGAAACCATTTCCCGCAGCGTCGACCGCATGGCGCGCGGTGAGTTCACGGAACCCGTGAAGCTGGACCGCGCGGACGAGTGGGGGATCCTCTCTTCCAAGTTGAACCTGTTAGGCGAGCAGATGCGCGGCGAGAAAGCCGCGTTTGCGAAGCTCAAGGAAAACCTCGACCAGCTCTTTTCCAACCTTGCGGATGGTCTCTTGCTCTTCGACAAACAAGACCGGCTGGTTTTGGTGACCCCGGCGACCTCGCGTTTTCTGGGACGGCCCACCGAGGCGCTGGTGCACCACCCCGCCGCGGAGGTTTTCTCCGTGGATTCCCCCCTGGATCGCCTGCTGCGCGAGGCGGTCCAGTCACGCACGTCCTTTCCCTCGCGGGTGATCGAGTTGCCGGGCGAGGGGGAAGTATCCCGCCTGGCGGTCAGCATCCAGTTCGTCGAGGAGCAAGGGGAGAGCGTGGGGAGCCTGGTGACGCTCCGCGATGCAAGCACGCGGGCACAGTTGGAAGACCAGATCGACGTGGCCGCCAAACTGGCGGCCCTGGGCAGGCTCACCTCGGGAGTTGCCCATGAGGTGAAGAACCCCCTCAATGCCATGGTGCTGCAAGTTGAAATCCTCAAGTCCAAACTGGCCGCCGCTGGCGAAGCCGTGAAACCCCAGTTGGATGTCCTTTCCGCAGAAATCCGCCGCCTTGACCGGGTGGTGAGGACTTTCCTCGACTTCACCCGGCCCGTCGAACTCCACCCCACCGAGACGGACCTCCCCACCTTGATCCGCGAAGTGTTCACCCTGGCCGAGCCGCAAGCCCGGCAGAATAACGTGCGACTGGTTCTGGCGCCGGACGGCGCTCTACCCAGCGTGCGCCTCGATCGCGACCTTATGAAGCAAGCGCTCCTGAATCTCATTATCAACGGTTGCCAGGCGATGCCGTCGGGGGGAGAGTTGAAGGTAACGCCTCATGCCTTGCCTCATCGCGTGGAGCTCGAGATCGCCGACCAGGGCGTGGGCATCCCGCCCGAAGTGCGCCAGAAAATCTTTTCCCTTTACTACACCACCAAACCCGGCGGGACCGGCGTGGGCCTGGCGATGACCTTCCGGATCATTCAACTGCATAACGGGAGCATCGATTTCTCCAGCGAACCCAACCGCGGCACCACCTTCCGTGTGTCGTTGCCAAGGTGATGCGTCTCCCAATCGTTCGTGACGGGTGACCGTTCAACCAGATGTGAAACCTCTCCAGCCATGGGAAGCTACAAAAAGAATTCCAAAGGCGTTAAGATGGCGTTGAGAAGGAGAAGAGCAGCGTGCCGTTTTGGCGTGTGGCGGAACCGATAAGTCCGGGGCGGGCCTTTTCCAGGCCTGGGAGGAGCCAGCATGCTCTTGAAGCGACTCAGAAAACTCAAGCACCTTTTTTTCCCTCCCGTGCGGGGTATTCCTCGGGAAGAGGCCATGAAGATCTTCAAGAGAGACCATTACAAGTGCCAGTATTGCGGCATGGACGGTCTGGCGCGATTTGAGAATTGGTTGGTTCTCTCCATCGACCACGTCCATCCCCAGGCGGCAGGCGGACCCAGGCGCCTGGACAATCTGGTGACCGCCTGCCAGCCCTGCAACGTCATTAAAGGAACCCGGGTCTTTTCTTCCCGGGAAGAAGCCAGGAAATACGTACAGGCAAAACGCGAGGGATGGCGGCATCGCTACCTGGACCAGGTTAAGACGGTCAAGCTGCCAGCCCCGTCACACTGAGCAGGGCGCCAACTATTCCGAAGCAGGAAGAGCAAACTTTCGCCATCACCAACTGGCTGAAGGATATGGTGAGATAAGAGCTTGAGCGCGCAGCCCCAGGCACCTCCGCCCCTTCCACTCGACCTTGCCCCCGCCTTCCCAAGCCTGGGGTGTTCCCCTACCGAGGCGCTCTCGTCCGCCTTCGACGATACCTTGCGCCTGCTCTTTCAGCCCTTCGACGCTCGCCACTGGATCAAGCTCAGCATCGTGTGCATCTTCCTCGGCGGAGGTACCTCTTCCGCGGCATTCAACTGGAGTCTGGGCGCGCTCCCCAGCGACGTCAGATTCCACGAGGCGCTGGAACGGGTGCGGCAGTACCTGGCCGAGCATCTTTGGCTTATCCTTCTGGCCACTGCGCTAGGCCTTGCCCTGGGACTTGTTCTGCTCTACCTTCGCGCCACCTTTCGTTTTGTCCTCGTCGACTCCATTGTTCGAAAGGATGTGCAGCTCGGCGCCGCCTGGGGTGCTGCCCAGCCTCTCGGCCGGTCGTACTTCTGGTGGCTGCTGGGGGTGCTGGTCGCCGTCGGCGCGTTGTTTGCGGCGGGGGCGGTGGCGGCTTTCCCTTATCTGCGCACTCTCGCCGCCACCGGCTCGCGTTCGCTGGCGGGTCCCATCATCCTCGCTGGCTGCCTGATGGCCGTGGTGGTGGTCGGATTGCTCCTCGCCTTGGTCATCACCCTGACGGACGATCTCGCGGTGCCCCTCATGTACGCCGAGCGGATTCCGCTCCACCTCGCCTGGCGAAAGCTCTGGCAGAAAGTGCGGGCGGAAGCCGGCAACTTCACTGTTTATGTTCTACTGCGTTTTGTGGTTTCGGTGACGGTAGGGATGTTCGTCCTGTTCCTCCTTTTCCCGGTTCTGGTGGGATTCTTCTCCGGAGCCATCATCGCCGGCGCGCTCGTGGTCCTGGCGCTGCGTCTGCTCGGCTTGATGTGGTTCTGGAACCCTCTCACCATCATCCTGGCCGCCGTGGCACTCCTGCTGCTTTCGGGCCTGCTGCTGATTCTTCTCAGCGTGGTGGGCATGCCAGGACAGGTTTTCCTCCAGGACTTTGGCATGCGCTTCATGGCAGCGCGCGTTCCCGCTCTTGAAGCCTTGTGGCGCTGGCCTGCCCCCTCGGCGAAGCGAAGATGAAAACCCCAACGTCCGTGGTCAATTCATCGCCTCCCGTCCAGCCTCCGGCCTCAGCCTGGCGACAACTCTCCGGCTATCAGTGGTTGGTCCTGGTGGTCGCCTGGCTGGGATGGGTCTTTGATTCCATGGATGCCACCATCTACGCGCTGGTAATGACTCCGGCGCTCAAGGAGCTGCTCGGGACCCGCGGCACACCCGAGGCTATCGGCTGGTACGGCGGCATCATTTTCTCCATTTTCGTGGCGGGCTGGGCGCTGGGCGGCGTCGCCTTTGGCATCATGGCAGACTACCTGGGGCGCACGCGCACGCTGGTTATCACCATCCTCATTTATGCCGTTTTCACCGGCCTCGCGGGGTTCTCGCATACCTGGTGGGAACTCGCCGTCTACCGTTTCCTGACCGCGCTGGGCGTCGGCGGAGAATGGGCGGCCGGGGCAACGCTCGTCGCAGAGGTCTGGCCGGAGTCGCTGCGGGTGAAAGGCGCCGGGCTACTCCAGTCCGCCTGGGGAGCAGGATTTTTCATCGCCGCAGGCGTAAGCGCCCTGCTTTCGGCTCACAGTTGGCGCGTGATGTTCTTCGTCGGCATGGTTCCCGCCGTCGTGGCCCTTTTCGCCCGCATGAGAGTGCGCGAGCCCGAGCGCTGGACGCAGGCGCGTCAAGCCGTTGCCAGCCAATCCTCTCGCAGATCGACTCTCAGGGAACTGTTTGCTCCTGAAACGCGCCGTGACACGCTTGTGGGAACAGCCTTGGCCTTCGTTGCGGTTTTCGGGCTATGGGGCGCAACGAATTGGACGCCCTCCCTCATTCACGAACTCCTCCGCCCGCGCCAGCTCGACGCGGCCACCACCGCGCGTCTGGCCAGCTACGCCGTCATGAGCCTGAATGTAGGAGCCATCGCCGGTTATCTGCTTTGTCCGTTGTTTTCCGAATGGTGGGGAAGGCGCGCCGCTTTCCTGGTGATGATGTTAGGTTCGGCAGTCACTCTTCCCGCCGCCTTCCTGCTGCCTTCAACTTACTCCCAAGTCTTGCTGGCCCTGCCCGCCCTGGGCTTCTTCTCTAACGGCATCTTCAGCGGCTTCCCCATCTATCTCCCCGAAATCTTTCCCACGCGTTTCCGTGCCACCGGTGCCGGCTTCTGTTTCAACGCCGGGCGGATTCTGGCCGCCGGCGGACCCTTTCTGACTGGCTACCTCGTGGCCTACCTGGGCACCTTCGCCCGCGCCGCAAGCTCCATCGCCATCGTGTATGTATTGGGCCTGCTCGTTCTACCCTTCGCGCGCGAAACCAAAGGCGAAGTGATTCGATAGGGGAGCACCTTCACGGTGCTCTCGTTTAGTCTCTGCGTAGGGCCGGCGTCCTCGCCGGCTGTGGCGTGGGCATCATGCCCACGGCCCTGATTGCCGACAGCAGCGGGACGCCTCTCGCGTCGTGTAGGGGCAGGCATCGGCGCCTGCCCTTGTGGTTCTTGTAGTAGCCGGCTTCAGCCTGTAAGGAGGACAGCGGGGTCGTTCTTGAACTCCGCGGCTTCTCTCGCGAGGCTCCACCTGTCCCAACATCCCGTTGATCCGCCCCCCGCGACTTCTTTCCCCGAACCGGCAGCCCCGAATCCCGGACCCCACCAGCGAGGGCAGATGGTAAAATGCAAAGCGCTGTGAAACGCGAAGCTCTTTCATCAGTTTTCGGTATGGCGCTGCTCTTTGGCGGATGCCCCAAGCGGCAGACGACTCCGCGCTTGGTCTATGTCCCCGCGCCACCACCCGCGGCGGCGGCAGGACAGGAGACGACTGAAACGATGGTGATCGAGGAGCCCGCGCCGCCTGAGCCTGTCCAGGTCACTCCTCAGCCCCTGCCTGCGCCCAAGCCGGCACGACGATCTCGCCGCATCATCCGAACCGGGCCACCTGACTCCACCCCCGCAGAAACCCCCGAAGCGGAAGAGCCGCCTACTACGGAAGTCCCGGCCCTCGAGCCGCGCGAGAACCCGGAACAGGAAAACGCGCTGCGCAACCAGATCACGGGAATGCGGCAAAACCTTCAGCGGAGAATTGACCGCCTGGGTCGCCAGCAACTCTTCACCGCCGACCGCAAGACTCTCGAGGACGCCAAGGTGTTCCTCGCGCAGTCTGGGCGGGCACTGGAGCAGGGCGATCTTCAGCGGTCCCTCATGCTGGCGCGCAAGGCTTCCCTGCTGGTCTCCGCTTTGGAACAATAGCGCCAGCTACAGTCTTGCTGACCGCCAGCTTCCTTACCGAGCTGATTTGGGCTTGACGTGCCGATTACAACAGTAATTGGAGAGAAATGAAGAACCTCATTGAAGCCAGGAAAAGGGTCAGGCCCGAGAGCGATCTCTATCGAGCCTTCCTCAGCACGTGACGTGCAGGACGGCGTTGGTTTCCTCGGGCTTTTTCTTGAGCAATTCGATGGCTTGCGCCGTCGGCAGGATGAGCAATTCGATCTTCCGCCGCTCCGCTTCCAGCTTCACCTCATCCATCACCGGCAAGGCGCCATTCACGCCGGTGCCGATCACCAGGCGGCGGCACTTCCAGGGAATGTTTTCCTCACCCGACAAGGGCGTATGCCCGAAAGTCTCGCGGAACTGCTTGGACGCCTTTTTCTTTCTTTTTTGGACTTCGCCGCGGTCGATCACCACATCATGCTCATAGATGACGCCATCAATGCGGATTGAGCCGAAGGAGAATTCTTCGAAGCGCATGGCGCGCCTCCGCTGCTATTATACCCCGGCCTGGGGGAGGATGCCGGATGGGGAAGACGGGAGTGTGTTTCCAGCCAGATTAGGGCTCGCGGTTAGCGCTCAGTAATCAGTTGTCAGTTCGCAGTTCTCAGCCGTCAGCCTTCCGACTTTACACTTTTGACTTTCTATTTTGGCCTTTTGATTGGCTTTTCCCCTTACATCCACTGGTGCTTATTCGAATAGAAAGCGACCGGCCCGGTGGGATGCTTCTTGCGAAAGGCGCGGAACCGGCGCAGCATGGCTTGGTAGCGGCGGTCAGATGTCTTCAACTTCTTGTGTGGCATATTGATGAGGGCTCGTTCCACCTCCCGCACATTTCTCGGGTACAGTTGCCAATCGCACCGCACGAGCCTTCGAAGGTCCGCCACTCCATAGCCGGTGATTCGTCCCGAGCCATCCACGTAAGGGTCCACATAGCTCATCACCAGTTGCCGGATGGTCTGGAACACGGGCTTGCGCCCATGCAGCCCGGCATCGCGAGAACGCGCCACAGTTCCCCAGCACCCGCCCTTTCGAAACAGAAAGAGCACGTGATCGAGTTTGTCCTGCGATTCAATATCCAGGAGCAGGGGGGGATACCCGTGTTGCTCCAGGATCGCCGCGGCGGCGAGGGCGGCTTCCAGACAATGGGCACGGAAGTGCCGGACGACTCCGCGAAAGGTTCGCAGCGTTTCACCCTTCTTCTCCCAGTTGTAAGGCAACGCGCGGAGAAATTGTTGGACCTGCCGGGGCGTCCGGTATTTCTGGATGAGAGCCCATTCCCTCGGCCGGAATGCCTCGCGGCCCGGCGGACGGGAAGCGATAGTGGTTCCTCTCGCAACTTTCCGTCGCATAGTCTCAGCTCAGAGTGTACGATTGAGGATCTAGCCGCCCAACTAGTGAAATGACTCCTCAATCCCAAATCCAAAATGTTGAATCCTAACCCCTGCCCCAGCGGTCATACCAGAGCTGGAAACAGAGGAGCGTCCAGAGGGTTTTTCGGTTGTCCGCCCGCCCCGCCCAATGTTCCTGCATCAGCCGGCGGACGAAAGCGGCATTGAAGAGCCCCTGACGCTTCAGTTTTTCTTCCGCGAGGGTTTCATCCAGCAGGGGCCGCAATTCCTTCTTCATCCAGCGCGCGATGGGAACGGAGAACCCGCGCTTCTGCCGGTAAACGATTTTGCGCGGAAGCCACTTCTCCACCGCTTTCTTCAAAATATACTTGAGCTGAAACCGCCGGACCTTGAGGGAGGCGGGCAATCCCGCGGCAAACTCCACCAGGCGATGATCGAGGAACGGTGTGCGCAGTTCCAGCGAGCAGGCCATGCTGGCTCGGTCGATCTTCACCAGGAGGTTATCCTCCAGGTACATGCGGAAATCCAGGTAGAGCATCTCCGCCAGAGTATCGTCAAAGCGCGCCCCCTCCAGCACTCGCGCCAGGGGGGTAAAGACGGCGCGGCTGGGGGGGAGGGGGCCTTTCCACTCCGGGGTAAACAGTTGGTCGAGCTCGCCCGGCGAGAACATCCCGAACCAGATTTGATGCCGCTCCGCCGGGTCTCTTTCAGCGTGGGTGAGAAAACGCCGGAGGAACAATCCTTTGGGCACGGCGGTCGAAGAAACCGGAAGAAACCGCCTCAGCCGGTCAAAGAACTGGCGGCGGAGGACATGCGGCAAGCGCAGGTAGTACTCCGCGAGTTGCGCGCCCAGGTAGGTGGGGTAGCCGCCGAAAAGCTCGTCGCTCCCCTCGCCGCTCAGCGCCACCTTGATGTGCCGGCGCGCAAAGCGTGACAACAGGAAGGTGGGGATCACGGCGGGGTCCGCCACCGGCTCATCGAGATGGTCCGCCAGCAGGCTCAGCGCCTCGCGCATGCTTGGGTCATCCGCCTTCAGAACATGGTGTTTCGTGCGGAAGTGCCTGGCGACGTAATCGGCGTACGCCTCTTCGTTAAAGGTCCTGTCGGGGAAGGCCACGGAAAAGGTATTCACGTTGCCGGGCGAGAGTTCGCTCATGGTGGCGACGACGGTGGAGGAGTCCACCCCACCACTCAGGAACACTCCCAGCGGCACATCACTGACCAGACGGGAAATGGCCGCTTCCCGCAGGCGCTCGCGCAGCTCCTCGGCCAGCTCCCCTTCTTTTCGCCGGCTTACGGGCGGCAAGCCGGGAGGGCGGAGATGCTCTTGCATCCGCCAGTAGGGCTCAATCCGGATTTCACCGCGCTCCACTACCATACGGTGGGCGGCGGGCAGCTTCTTCACCTCCGCGTACACGCTGCGCGGCCCGGGGAAATAACCGTAGAAGAAATACTGCGTCAACGCCTCGAGGTCGAGGGCGCGGCTGATGCCGGGATATTCGAAAAGCGCCTTGATTTCCGAGCCAAACACCAGCGTGCGGCCACGCTGCCAGTAATAGAGTGGTTTTTCACCGGCGCGGTCGCGCGCCAGGACCAGCCGTTGGGCGCGCGCGTCCCAGAGTGCAATGGCAAACATGCCGTTTAGCGCGCGCACGAAGTCCGGGCCCTGTTCCTCGTAAAGGTGCGCGATCACCTCGCCGTCCGAATGGGTCTTGAAACGATGGCCACGCTCAATGAGCTCGCGGCGAAGCTCGCGGTAATTGTAGATTTCCCCGTTGAAGACCAGCGTGACTTCGCCCGTTTCGTTCGAGAGCGGCTGGTCGCCGGTTTCGAGGTCAATGATACTCAGGCGGCGGATGCCGAACGCCAAGTGAGGCAATAAGAACTTGCCGTGACTGTCGGGGCCACGGTGTTCCATCCTTAGCGACATCCGATCGATCGCGTCAAGGTGCGCGTCGGGTTCGAGACTCAGGTTAAAGATGCCGCAAATCCCACACATAAGGGTTTACATTCCCTGGAGAGGCGCGCTTTAGCCTGGCGCCTTCGTCACCGGCTAAAGCCGGCCGCTACACGTGGCGCCCGGCGCCCTCTGGTGTAGGGCCCGCCTCCGGCTTGCCGCGAAGCCCCGAACTTCTATCGGTGGTCAGAGACCGCCCTTACAGCAGGCGAGTTTCCTGCCCGAGCTTGAAAGGGCCGACCTATTTCGTCGCGAGGATTCCCTGGCGGTATCTTCCAGACGGAGAACTCCCAGGCGCCCCACCGCGATTCCATTCGCCCCACGGTTTGCGCCAATTTCCCAACGTGGGTGTTGCGCACCATGACCAGCATAGGCTCCGCGGAGGAGCGTACCCTGGCTTCAAAATCCGCGGGGTCAACCAGCCTTTGGCTGAGCACGCCCTGTCCGGGCCCTGACGGCGGCCCCGTCCCTGGAGGAGCGTTGTCCGGGCCCCGGGAGCGGGCTTGGCGTTGCATCTCCGCCCAGCGCGACGCTATATAGTTGCTGGTCATCTCACCAGCGTCCGAGGTCACCAGGCTCACGGGACGACGCAAATAAAAAGGCAGGCTGGTGCGGAAGTAATAGTACCCGTAGATTGGCAAACCCTTGTCGGGGCTGGCCAGGATGGTCTCCGCCAGCCGCTTGCTGGAAGCCGTGCGGGCGTAAGTCTGAAGGGGCGCACGCCAGCGCAGCAGAAGCACAGGCACGGCGAGAGCCACCAGCATAAAGCTCAGCAAGGCAAGCGGCTTCCCGCGCATTCTTGCCGCGAGGTTACGTCCCAGGATGGCCATGGCCACCAGAATCAGGCCGGTCAGGAGAAGCGATTGGTTCAGCAAGCCGATCACCGCGGGGTGAAGCTTCTTCGCCACCCGCGCGTGCACAGCGGCAAAGCGCATCAACTGTGGAGAAACCGCCACCAGCAATCCCAATCCCAAAAGACTCCAGAAGCCCGCGCTGAGCCAACCGGGCGAGCCCTGCCGCCCTTCTGATCCCACCTCCCCCCACACCTTTGCGGTGAGGAGACTCAGTGGAATGGTTGCGGGAAGGAAATACCCCGGCAGTTTGGATTGGGAAATGGAGAAGAAGACGAAGATCGCGCCCGCCCACGCCAACAAGAACAAGACTGACCGGTTGCTGTCTTCCCGGAGATCCTTCCATCGCTTCAGCCGGTTCACTCCCGCCAACAGCAGGAAAAGGCTCCAGGGAAAGAACCCTCCCAGGTAAACAGGGAGGTAGTAAAGAACGTTTCCCCGGCGGTGCAAGTGTCCCGTGGCAAACCGCCGGAGGCTTTCCTCCCACAAGGCGTACCGCGGGAAGTCGGGATTGCGAACGGCAACCGCAATGAACCAGGGCAACACCGCGGCCAGAAACACCGCGAGACCCAAACCCCAGCGTAGCCGCTTCAGTTCGCGCAAGCGGCCGCGCAACGCTTGATAGGCCGCGATGGAAAGTAAGGGCAGCAGGAATCCCACCGGGCCCTTGGTGATGGTGGCCACGCCCATGGTGGCGAACAGTAGCGCGTCAAAGCGGGGACGACGGTAGTCGGCAGCCTCCGCCAGCCAGAAACTGACCATCGCCAGGATCACCAGAAAGGTGAGCGTCATGTCGAAGATGACCAGGCGCGCGAAGGCCATCACCAGCGGGCAGGTGGCCAGGATGACGCCTGCGCGCAGCCCCGCCGACTCTCCCCACATCCGCCGGGCCAGGAACCAGGCGAGGAGCATCGTCGCCAGGGCCATCAGCGCCGAGGGCAAGCGCGCAGCCCACTCGGACAGGCCCCACACACGGAACGAACCTGCCACCAGCCAGAAGAAGACCGCGGGCTTGTCCAGATAAGTGAGGGTGTTGAAATGCGGGGTGATCCAGTCCCCGGAGACGAGCATCTCGCGCGCCACCTCGGCGTTCCGACCTTCGTCCGGCTCGAGCAGCGGCAATCGCCCTAGCCCCACAAAGAATACGCAACCGGCCACCACCAGCAAGAGCAGAAGGTGGTGAAGGGAAAATGAGATCGAAGAGAGACTCTTCGAATCGCCGGGGGTAAATTGCAGAGGTTGATCTGTGGCCAAAAGTATGATGGAACTCCGGAATGAAACTGCCGGCGACTCCGACGCCGGAGACTTGACGCTCGCTTTCCTGAACCCGCCGTTAAGCTGGCGCGCGCTCTTTCGTCCGCTCAGTGGCCGCCGCGGTGGGAGCCGCCTCGGTCTTCTCCACCACTTCCAGAACCGCGTTGTAATCAATCAAGTTCTTTTTCATCCAGCGCACCGCCCAGACATCCGCCAGGCCTTTGAAGAGTCTACCCCAGGTGCCGTATTTGGTCTTGCCATGCAAGCGTGGGCGGTGGCTGACGGGGACCTGCGTCACCCGGTAGCCTCGCATCTTGAGCAACGTGGGGAGGAAGCGGTGCAGGCCTTTATAAAGTTCCAGCCGTTCCAGGCATTCGCGCCGGTAAGCTTTCAGCGTGCACCCGGTATCGACGATGTTGTCGCTGGTGGCCCAGTTCCGAAAAGCATTGCCGATGCGGGACGAAACGCGCTTCCACCAACTATCCTGGCGGCGCGCGCGCACGCCGCAGACGACGTCCCAATCCTTCAGCATTTCAGCCAGCCGCGGAACTTCCCGAGGATCGTTCTGCAAGTCGCCGTCGAGGGTGACCACGGCGCCACCTTGCGCCAGGCGAAATCCCGCCGCCATGGCCGCGGTCTGTCCCTGGTTCTGTCGGAAGCGCGCGATGCGGATGCGCGCATCCACCGCCTGCGCCTGCTTCAGCAACCCCAGCGTCTGATCCGTGCTGCCGTCATCCACAAAAAGGATTTCCACCCGGCCCGGCCACGCTCGCAACGCGGCGCTCAACTGCTCGATAAGCGGCTGAATGTTCTCCGCTTCGTTGTAAACCGGAATGACGACGCTGAGTGCGACGCTTTCCATCAGAAGAAGTAGCGGGACGGCGCATACGTTCAACAACCAGAACAAGCCTCGCGAACGCCTGGCTCACCGCTTGCCGGGGCTTCCACTCTTGCCGATTCCCGCCGCACAGAATTTCCGGGAGGTGGCCGGAGCGCGTAATTCTAACATGCCTGGAGCCCGCGGCTTGGAAATTCCCTGCGGCCCGCAATCCCATGCGAGGGCTAGACTTTGAACCCTGAGAAGCGCACCCTGGAGTGTGGAATGCAACGTGCATCCTGTCGAGCTGCAATTGAATCAAAGCTTTTGGCGTCTTTACCGGCAGGAACGAGGGAGGGCCTTATGCTGAGATCCGACGTGCGCGTTGCGCTCTTTATCGTGTGCACCACGCTGATGCTTGGGGCGTGCAACGTTCTGAAGGTTTTCCAACCCACGGATGACAAAGCCATCACCACCGAGATTCAGGCCAAGCTGTTTGATGACCCGGTGCTGAAGACGCGCGACATCAAGGTGACATCCCAGAAGGGAATAGTAACACTGACGGGCAGCGTGGGGACGGAGCTTGAAAAGGCCGCCGTGGAACGCCTGGCGGGCCAGGCGAGCGGGGTGAAAGGCGTGATGAATCAGCTCGCCGTTTCCGCCACGCCCGCCGTCGCAACTCTGACTCCCGAGACGCCGGCGACAACCGTGGCAACAGCCGCGCCGCCGGCGGCAGCCGCCCCAGCGCCAACGCCGGTGGCGACTGCAGCCCCCGAGCAGCCCTCCCGCCCGGCTCGGCACCGCGAACGCGCCTCGACGGCCCACCCCAGGGAAAGCGCGCCAGAGGAACCTGCTTATACGGAGAACCCCTCCGCCGCAGCCAGCGCCCCGGCCACCACCGCCCCCGCGCCCCCGCAAGCCGCCGCCCCGGCAGTCCGCCAGCCCGAGCACATCACTATCCCGGTGGGCACTGTGGTCACCGTGCGCATGATTGACAGCATTGATTCGCAGCGCAACCGCCCTGGCGAAGAATTTGCCGCCACCGTCGATGCGCCCATCGTGGTGGGCGATCGCGTGGTCATTCCGCGCGGTTCCGACGCGCGTGTGCGGCTCGTCCAGTCTGCCAGCGCCGGACGCATGGCCGGCCGCTCGGAGTTGCAACTCGAGCTCGTGGGCTTGGCAGTAGGCAGCAACACCTACTCCGTTGAAAGCGGCAGATATGAAAAGCAGGGAGCCTCGCGCGGCACGCGCACGGCGGAAACCGTGGGCGGAGGCGCCGCCGTCGGCGCCCTCATTGGGGCTATCGCCGGGCATGGCAAAGGCGCAGCCATCGGCGCCGCCGTAGGCGCCGGCGCCGGCACTGCCGTGCAAGCCGGCACGCGCGGCCAGCAGGTCAAGGTCCCTTCGGAAACTAAACTCGACTTCACCCTGAAGGTTCCCATCACCGTGACCCTGTAAGGGATTGGACCATTGAATCATTGAGTCATTGATTCATTGCCAGCCCCGGCCCCAGCCTGAGGAGAGAGCTGAAGAGCCGGTGTGCGGCTCCAGACTACAGGTTCCAGCTCAGCGATCCAGAACCCCGTTCGCGCGTCTCCAGCTCCGAACCTCCATTCCCTCACTCCTGTTCTTCCCGTTCATCTTTCGTCATTCATAATTCAACCTTCAAACCCTGAATCCTATTCCCCTCTGTGCCTCCGTGTCTCTGTGGCTATGGTAGAATTCTCGCCGCTTGGAGGCTCACTTGCCGCCCGCTCACATCTCGCGCATCGATTTCGGTGAGGGCAGCGCCGAGAACGTCGCTCGCCTTTATGATTCCTACCTGGCGGTGAGCATGGACGTCCCCTGGGCGCTCACACGCGACCTGCTCGGCAAGCCGCCGCGCCAGGTACATCTGATGGAGTCGCTGGATTACGACGCCGTCGAGGCGCTGGCTGCGTCCGCGCCGGCGGTGGAGGCCGTCGTCGGGATTGGCGGTGGCCAAGCCATCGACGTGGCCAAGTACGTAGCCTGGAAGCGCGGCATGAAGCTGGTCTTGATTCCCACCATCATCTCTGCCGACGCCTTCGCCACGCCCGCCGCCGGCCTGCGCAGAAACGGGGTCGTGGAATACCTGGGCGAGGCGCGCGTGGACCGCCTGGTGATTGATTACAATCTGCTCCAGACCGCGCCCAAGGGCCTGAACGTCTCCGGCACGGGGGACATCCTCTCCTGCCACACCGGCTGCTTCGACTGGAAGTTGGCCTTCGACCGCGGGCGCGAGCCCCTGGGTTACGACGCAGAAATCGCGCGCCGCTCGCTCGCCCTGGTGAAAAGGATTGACGAGAACGCCGAGGCCATCCGCGAGGTGAGCAATGAAGGGCTCCGGGTTCTGGTGGAATGCATCCTGGAGATCGTGGAGATTTGCCTCGGCCCGGGCGGGCCCGGCCACTTCCGTTGCGAGGAAGGTTCAGAGCACTTCTTCTTCTACAACCTGGAGCTGCGAACCCGGCGAGCCTTTGTTCATGGCTGGATCGTCGGCCTGGGGATTTTCCTGATGAGCCGGCTTCAGGCCAACCGACACGAGTGGATCGCCGGGCTGATGGAGCGGCTTGGCCTGCCTTTTCACCCGCGGGATCTCAAGCTGGCGCGCCAAGACGTGGAAGGCGCACTGCTCACCTTGCGCGCCCAAACCCGCCGGGATGGCCGATGGTGGTCCGTGATTGACGAAGAAGAGATCCACCCGCAATTCGTGGAAGCCGCTTGCCAGCAACTGCGCTGGTAGGCTCGGGAGCTTCGGAAGGTTGGACACAATGTCCTCTCCGGTCGCCCCCCTCGATACCGGTCAACACCCCATCTGATTCCAATTGTCCCAACTCCCCTCCCCTTTTTACGTCACCGCGTTACCTTAAGATGCATCACCTCAAGAATAGATGAGGCGGACGCCTGGAAATGGACAAGAAAGTGCGTATAGAGGGCTAGTCTCCGTCGTCTAGTTGCCTAAGCTTCGTCAAGGGGTGTTCCCACCCGGAAGCTGCCAGGCGCGCGCTCGCAGGATGCACAGGTCAGGGGAGCGACCTCTTCCTTTTGGGCCGACTCGGCGCCGGCGGCTGAGGGGACCACGGGCCACACCTCACACGTGTCGCCCTCTGGGGAGAGGAGAGCAAACACAATGGAACCAGTTATAGCCCTTATCGAAGCATTGGTCAGGGAAGCTTTCGGACTTCTGCTGGAGATCCGCGCCCAGCGCGAGGCGCCTCAGCACCTGGCCCAGGCGATCAGTTGCCTGAAGATACTACCACGCGAAGCCGACGCCGAGGAACCGCTGGTGCTTCTCTCCGTCCGCGCGGTGCGAATCCGGAAGCCACAGGAATAAACTCGACCGTCCACCTACTCGACCGCCGAGGGAGCCGGCTCGGCTTTCCCCGGCTGGGTGGCTCGCAACTTAGCCATCTCGCGCTGGAGTTCCGTGGCCAAGTCCTCCAGGATGCGCAGTTGCTCATTGCGGCGTTCCAGCGTGGCCTGGAGCTTCGCAACCTGACGCAGGAGACGATTCTTTTCCCGGCGCAGCAGCACGAAGTTTTCACTCGGCTGGCCGAGGGGAAGGCCCGGTCGAAGACTCGCCTGCCCCGCCGCCACCGCTCGAGCTTGCCTTTCCCCGGGCAGAGGCGCCACCTGCGCCTGCGTCTGCTTGATCAGGGTGTCCAGCTCCCTCCGCTCCGCCCCCGGCGGGCAGAGCTGGCGTAAAGCCAGCAGGCGCGCCAAGTCAGGATTGTTCCGGCCGCGTTCCCAGTGTTGGACAGCCCCTTTGGTAGCGTTCAGGAACCGCGACAAAGCTTCCTGGCTCAGCTCCAGCCTTTGCCGGACCCGGCGGATAACCTTGGCGGCATTCACAGCGTCCATAATTCCGCACCTCAACCCGCATTTTTTACTTGACAATTACTAGTAATATAGGCTACAATTGGTGGCCAAGGTGGCGGGGAGCGCCAGCCTCGACCCAGGGCGGCCCCTCCGGCATCCCATCTCACAGGCCTTCGCTCCGGGCGCCCCTAAGCCCCCGGTTCGGAGGGAAGCTTCCCAGGTTCGCCTGTCCGGCTCTCGGAAGCTTCTGGATCGTAGCGGAGAAAACCGACTTCCAGCGCATTCTGCTCGCCCTTTGCTTGCTTGTCAATGCCTGCGAGGAGTTACATGATCGTAAATTGCCTTCTTGTGAACCCCCCCCACCCGACGCTGGTCGTCCCAGGCTTGTCGCCTCGCGGCCTTGCGCCGCCCGCTCCCCACGCCCCATCCCGGCCGGACGCTTCCCTCGGCCGTCTCGCCTGTCCCTCCCACCCCCGGACCACCGCCGGAAGCAGGGAGAGGCAGGCCACGACTTCCAGGATAGCCTACTACATTTCACCTCCTTTTGATCGGCTTTATTCGCCGGCAACTTTAATCGTTTTGCGCCAGGCGCGAAAGCCAGGCCCGCGGCGCGGCAAGCCCGTCGCCGGCCCGCCCGCGACTTTGTCCCTTTACTCAGCCCCTGCCGGCAGGCTCCAGATTCTCCCTCTCCGGTCTGCCCGGCAGGATGAAAAGCACCCCACCTCGCTGTACCAGGGCGAGCCAGCCGGACAGCCCGGCACACGTAGACTTTCTCCGCGCACTCACGCCCTCTACCCAAAGACCCCGCAAGTTGCTCGCATCACTTCTCCTCGCCATCCCATTTCCATTCGTGAAAGGAGGAAACCCTCCATGACCAGCAGTATTGCGCATTTTGGATTTTCACCCAAAGCCCGCGCGGCAGGCGCCGCGCCCTCCGGCGTTTCCTTTCGCCCCGCGCCTTCTCAGACCACACGCCGGTCCAGGATCCCGCACGTCCCCGGCCCCGCACCAACCGGCAGAACCTTGCAGAGACCGGGGAACTCCAGCACCGACTTTCCCGGCCCGAGGTGTAGGGAGAAAGGCTGCGTTTTCCCCGCAGGCTTGGGCATGGCCGGCAGGTGTCTCCACCATGATCGCCAGCTCCACGAACCTGTCCTTTTCAACTCTCACCAGCCGACGCAACTCCTGCTGGATCGGGCGAAATTTGGGCTGCCCAATTCTGAGCCCGATGATTCTCGCGCCGCTGACCGGCGCCGCCAGACGCAGCAGCGCGAGTTATTCCTGCTGGAGGAGGCAGCCTGATGCGTTCACCCCCCTCCAGCAAAAGGACGGCGTCCATGCCGACCCCTCTTCTCAGGCAGGGAACTTCAGGAAACCGGCGAACCCACCGCGATCTGTTTGCGCAGCAGGCAAGCACCCCTGGCACAGTCGCCAGCCTCCCCATCGGGACCTCTTGTGCAGCCGCAATTGACCCGCGGCCGGCTCTGGGAAGTTCCGCAGCCATGGGCCGGGCCCCGCCGTTCATGAGGCGGAGCCTTCGCCCGGCGACCAACGGTTTTCAGGTGAGGTACGTATGTCTCCGACTACCCTTTGGAGAATTACGGATGTCGAGCCCCCGCTGTCGAAGCTGGCGGGAAACAAGCGCGCGGATCAACCGCTGATTTCCCCGCAGAACGCCTGGCAGCTTCTCCGCCGCCGCACCGGCGGCACTGTTGGCCGCTCAACCTTTTACCGCTGGCTGAACAGCGGTAGGCTTTACTCCATACGGCTGGGCTTCCGCATCTACATTCCCTTGCCGGCGCTCGATAACTTGATTCGGCAGTGCATGTCGGGAGACAGGTTCTAACCATCACCCGCGCGGGCCCGAAATTCCCGGCGCTCCCGGCAAAAACCTGCGGCGCGGCGGGGCCAACACCTACCGCCGAGTGCGGTATCACCAAGGAGGAACTTGTGCTCCGCCGGAACCTTCGGCGCGCGCTCAGCCTACGTCCCGATCTTTCTCGGGAGCCTCGCCGCCACGCTGCTCCTGGCCGGGTGCGGAACCAAGCCCTCCACTTCTTCAGCTCGCCTGGAAAGGAGCGTGAGCGAGACTGACGCCTCACGCAAGCTTGGGAATTCCATGAAGTTGCTCACGGACTCCATGAAGGACCCCGCCTCGCCTCTCCATTTCTCTTACAAGGCACAGAGAAACCTCAACCCCAGGTATCCTATGGACCCAAACGCCAAACCAGAGGTGGGACCGGTTTCTCTCCAGGCGGATGTCGCCGCCGACTCACTCCATATCAGCGAGACGCGGGGCCAGAAGAAAGAGGAGAACAAGGCCAAGAAACCCGACCAGCTCGCCTGGTCCATGGGCCAGCTTTCGCTGATTGGGGCGCTGGCTGATGCGGGCTTCGCGCTGGCTTTCGGGACACCCGTGGCCCGGCCGGCGGGCTCCGACACGGTTGGCGGAGTTGCCACGGACAAATACGTTTTCGACACCTCCGCCTCCCTGGGAAGCGCCAGGGCGGGCCTGGAAATCGCTCAGTCCATGCTGGGCGGCAAAGTGAAGTACGGGGCGGTCAAAGGAAGCGCTTGGCTGGATAAGACGACAAACCGGCTGCTGAAATTCAACATCGACACAGACATGAGCGACCAGGCGGGCAACTCCTGGAAGGAGCATTACGAAGGGGAAGCCACCCGCAAATAACCAGGTAATTCCACCCGAGGATGCCCAAGCAGCAGGGGACATCGCGACAGGCTTTCCCCCCAGCACTCTCGGGTTTACCCGCAACGTCTTTCTCACAAATGAGCGGTGGGGGGAGCCCAATCAGGCCGCCGAGAGCACCGAGAACAATGCCCACCGGGCTCGGTCAAATTCTACGACGGCCACATCGTCGATCAGGGTAGAGGGGGTAGTCAACAACTCTCGTTTCTAAAAGCCCCGCAGCGTCGTTTGCTCCCTCGTGGCGTCTCGCTCCTCTTGAGGCAGTCGCTCCTTTCGGAAGGAACATTTTCCTCCGCGGGCAGAAACTTCAGCCGGGTTGATTGAAAACAATAACTCGCTGAGCCCTCTCGTTTCTCCTCTGGAATGCGCGCTCAGTTCATCACCCGCGGCAATCTGGCAACCTTGAAACCTGCCTCCTTAACAGCCTTCTCGAAACGCTCCGGGTTCACGACCCGCGGGTCATAGTCGATGCTCGCCTGCTTGTCCTGGTAGCTCACTTCGGCGTGCCGCACGCCGCGTAGCTGACAGAGGTTCCGCTGTAACCTGGCGGAGCACATCACACAGTCTAACCCTTCAATCGGGAGTACGACCCGCGAACCGTGCGCCTGTGGGGAGATCGCCGGTCGATTCCGCCTGCCCGTCTGAACTACCCACAACGCTAGAATCAAGCAAATCGATGCCGCCCCCACGGCAACCAACACGCGGCCCAGCGCAAATCCCGTTGCATTCTTCTGTCTCATTTCAAGTGGTAGCCCTTCTCCCACTTCGCAGGGGAAATGGAAGCTCCTCAAGGCCTCCCCGTCTCCACTTCTGGAGGTGTCGCATCCCTGCGTCGCGCGACCTGAGGAATTGCTATTCGATGACCTCTCAACCTCCCACCGCATTCGGCCGATAGGCCCGTTAGCTGCAAGGCGACGGCGGAATCAACCGCGGCCCCCTCTTTCACTCGTCCCGCCGGGCTGAGCAGCCGATCGTGAGGTCACACGTGAACTTGATACAATACATTGTCTTGGGGATTTATGGAGTCCTGCTCCTGCTGACTCTCGTTGTCTTTGTCATCTTCCTTTTCCTGGTCGACTCGGAGGCCCTGCCGTGAAGCAATCTTCATTCCTGCTGCGCCTCGGCGGTGCCATCGAATTTTGCCTGTTCGTTCCCAGGCGCGTGTGGCGCGCCCTCCGGCGCGCTGCGAGGTCTCTGCGGTCCAGCTTTTTCAGTGTCCCTTTGCCGAGTTAGCCGCGACGTCACACCGCCATACTAGAGCTCGCCATTCACCATTCATAAGTCACCATTCATCGTTCCTGATTGCGTTGTGACACCTGGCACCTGCCCTTCCCTACCCAAGGTTCTCGTACCACTTCACATTGCCGGTGGAGGCGCCGATCGCCACAAGGTCCAATCGGCCATCCCCGTTGATATCCGCGATAATCACCCCGGAAGCGGCCATCTCGGTATCAAGCATCTGGCGTTCCCAATTCCTGCCGGTGGAATCGACGGCGTAGTAGGCATACAGGCTGGTGCCCGGGCCGCGAAATCCCGCCACAATCTCATCACTCCCATCGCCGTCCAGGTCGGCGACGGCGAGCGCGTGGCCGTCCCGGAAGGTGTCGTCGATCACGTAGCGATTCCAAAGCTCACCCGCCTTGCCCTCGAAATAGACAGCTACTGCTTCGCCGTGCCAGGGCTCGATGGTGGCGAGAAATCGCCGCCCCCCCACCCGGCCCACCGCGATTTCGCTCGATCCCCGCCGCGGCCGAGACGCTTGCTCCCCGGCCGCAAGATGAGTTTTCTTCCAGTGAAGATCGCTGCCGCTGCCGGTGGCGTCAAACAGGTAAACACCCTCGAAGCTGGCGGTCAGAATCTCCTCGCGGCCATCGTCATCCCAATCAAGGACGTAGACTCCATGCACGACCGTCAAGGAATCGTCAATCAGGTGCGGCGCCCAGGCGCCTTGCGCTTGCTCTCCCGCAGAAAGGTGACCGCGGAGAAGTCGTTCCGGCATTTCGAACCAGGTGAGCGGCGCGCCCTGCTTGTAGTCCGGCTCCTGGGCGCCACGGCCCAGCAGCGGCACATCCACGAGCTCGAGGCGGCCGTCGCCGTCGAGATCCGCCCAGCGCAAGCGGTGGGAGGTGGGAATCTGCCCGATCAATCGCAGCGACCATTCGGAGTCGGGTGATCCTGCGGGCTCCGCCCACCAGACGCTCCCCCCCTGCGTGCTCTCATTGAGGTCGAAATCCGAGGCCAAAGCCAAACCGTGCGCGGGGTAAGCCGACCGCAACAGGGGCGCCAGGCTGATGTTCTTCTTGGTCTCGGTCGTAATCGCCTGAGCCTTCCAGCAGGGGTTGGCGTACCACTCGACAACCCTTTCCACCGAACTCAGCGCCAGGATATCCGGCCTGCCGTCGCCGTCTACGTCCGCCACCGCCACTTGATAGCCGTTCGGAATTTTCGAAACGGTGTGTGCCTGCCAGCGGATCAGTTTTCTTTTGCTCACGGGATGCTCCGGCCGACCGACAGCGCAAACCGCCGGAAGCCCGGCAAGCCCCAGGCCTGCGCCTGCCGTTCTCTTCAGGAATTCGCGCCGCGGATAATAATTACCGGTCTTATACGTGAATCTGTTACTCATGGGATGTCTCGCGAGGCGGGATTATAACGCCACGGAAGGGACTTTGCAGATGCAGGGCGACCCTTTTGCAGTCTCCCGAAACCGAAACTGCGTGCGAACACAAACTTCGCCTTTACGCTGGCTTGCTGTGAATCGCCGTCACCGGCTCATACATCACGGCGCAGGGGTGATGTTCCTTCTCATAGGCGGTGATACGCTCACCGAAGCGCAGAGTCAACCCGATGTCGTCCAGGCCCTTCAGCAGGCACTCGCGGCGGAAAGGCTGGACTTGAAATGAAAGTTTGAGGCCGAACTCGTCGCGCACCGTCTGGCTCTCGAGGTCCACCGTCAGCCGGTAGCCTTCCTGTCTCTCGGTGCGGCGGAACAACTCGTCCACCTCGGCCTCCGGAAGCGTCACCGGAAGAATACCGTTCTTGAAGCAGTTGTTGTAGAAGATGTCGGCGTAGCTGGGCGCGACAATGGCGCGAAAACCATAATCCAGGATCGCCCACGGCGCGTGTTCGCGGCTGGAGCCACAGCCGAAGTTCGCCCGCGCCAGCAAGACGGAAGCGCCCTGATAACGCGGCAGGTTCAGTACGAAATCCGGCCTGTGCGTCTTCCCGTCGTCGAGATAACGCCAGTCGTAGAAGAGCACGCGCCCGTAGCCCTCGCGCGTCAGCCATTTCAGAAACTGCTTGGGCACCATCTGGTCGGTGTCCACGTTCACCCGATCGAGCGGGGCGACCAAGCCGGTGTGTTTGATAAAGGGTTGCATAATCCTCAGAGGTGACAAGTGACGAGCGACAAGCAAGAAGCGTTGTGATGATTTGGGTTTCTCTGCTCGTCACTCGTCCCGCCACGGCGGGTCACTCGTCACTAGCCTCCAGTTTCCATTCCCGAATGTCCACGAAGTGTCCGGCGATGGCCGCGGCGGCCGCCATCAGGGGGCTCACCAAGTGCGTCCTGCTGCCCTTACCCTGGCGTCCCTCGAAGTTGCGGTTGGAGGTGCTGGCGCAGCGCTCGCCGCTTGGGACAACATCGGAGTTCATCCCGATGCACATGCTACACCCGGCATCCCGCCACTCGAAGCCGGCGTCGCGGAAGACTCTGTCCAATCCTTCCTGCTCAGCTTGCGCTTTCACGCGCATTGATCCGGGAACCACCAGCGCCTCTTTCAGCGTTCGGGAAACTTTCCTGCCCGCCACCACCCGCGCTGCCAGGCGCAGGTCCTCGAGACGCGAATTGGTGCACGAGCCGATAAACACGCGGTCGAGCGCAATATCCACAAGGCGCGTCCCCGGCGTGAGGCCCATGTACCTGAGCGCGCCCTCCGCCGCCTTGCGGTCGACCGGGTCGGCGAACGAGCCGGGGTCCGGCACCCGACCCGTCACGTCGGTGACCATCCCGGGGTTTGTCCCCCAGGTAACCTGCGGCGCAATCTGGGCGGCGTCCAGCTCCACTATGCGGTCAAAAACTGCGCCCGGGTCAGTAGCAAGGGATTTCCAGTGGTCCACGGCGATCTGGAAATCCTTTCCGCGCGGCACAAACGGCCGACCTTGCATGTAAGCAAAGGTGGTCTCGTCCGGCGCGACCATCCCGGCGCGAGCGCCACCTTCGATGGTCATGTTGCACACGGTCATCCGGCCTTCCATCGATAGCGCGTGGATCGCCTCGCCCGCGTACTCGATCACATGCCCGGCTCCGCCAGCGATGCCGATCTTGCCGATGACGGTCAGGATGATGTCCTTGGCGGTGACGCTGGGGTGCCGGTGGCCGTCGACGCGCACCAGCATGGTTCTTGACTTGAACTGAGGCAGGCACTGTGTGGCCAGCACGTGCTCGAGTTCACTTGTCCCGATGCCAAAGGCCAGCGCCCCGAACGCCCCGTGCGTCGAAGTGTGGCTGTCGCCGCAGACGATGGTCAGGCCCGGCTGCGTGAGGCCCAGCTCCGGTCCGATCACATGCACGATGCCCTGGTTCGGGCTCTGCATGTTGAACAGGAGGATACCCGCTTCGCGGCAGTTCCACTCCAGCGCTTCGAACTGCGCAGCGGCAATAGTATCAACGAGCGGGAGGTGCCGGTCCTTGGTCGGCACCGAGTGATCCATGACCGCAAAAGTCAGGTCCGGGCGGCGCACCTTGCGCCCCGCAACCTTCAAGCCTGAAAAAGCCTGCGGGGAAGTCCCTTCGTGGATGAGGTGCCGGTCGATGTAAATAAGTGCGGGCTGTCCCGGCTGCTCTTGCACCAGATGCGCCTCCCAGATTTTTTCGTACATGCTTCGCAACGGCATATTAGTTGTTACCTTTATTTGCGACCTCGGCCTTCAGGTAAACGTAAATTATACGCCACGCCTCGCTCCGCAACCAACGGGAAATCAGCGGTAATGCATGCCGGGATAGAGCAAATTCAGCGCCAGCCCAAACAGTGGGTGGAAGATGTAATCAAAGATTCTCCAACAAATGATCAGCCCAATGACTGCCAGGGACGGATTGCGACTCAGGGCGGCAAAGTGGCGCGCCCCGTCTTCGCTCAAGAAGATCCCAACGGCCGAGTTGCCATCCAGGGGAGGAATCGGGAGCAAGTTAAACGCGGCCAATAAGAGATTCAGCGAAAATAAAATGCTCAGGAAAGTTGCCAGGCCCTCCGAGAAACCACTAGATGCCCCCGCCACAACTCTCGTGAAGCGAGCGGCGCCGGGTGGAATCAATATGTGCGCCTGAATTCCCACATGAATTGCTCCCGTCGCCAGCAGCACCAAGGAAATGTTCGCCAATGGACCCGCCAGGGCCATCCAGGCCGCCCGGCGAGGGTATCGTTGCCTCCAGATGGGATCGTACGGCGCGCTCCCCCATCCGATCATCCAGCCACCCAGGATGAAGGAAAGGATCGGGACGACGATGGTCCCGAAAGGTTCTCGCCGCATGTGGGGAATCGGGTTGAGGGACACCTGCCCGCCGTGAAAAGCCGTCAGGTCTCCACCCAGTTTGGCGACCAGCGCATGCGCAGCCTCGTGGCACGTCAGGGAAATCAGGAAAACCACGTACCACATCACACCGAGGGCCAGTAGCTGAGGGTTCATGATTGTTTGCACTATTGAGAATCACCGAATACAGCAACAGAGCGTGGTCTCAGGGGACGGTTTGAGCGGTGCTGCGAACAACGCCTCATCCGCGAAAATGGCAGGGGCACGGCAGCCTGCGCCCAGCAGCTATCCCAGCGGCCGGTTCAATTGCAAGGCCATCAGGGCAAATGAGCCCGCGATGAAGAGGACGCAAAGGATGGCAAGGGCGTTCCAGAGGTTTTCGCTGGCACGCGTCTCGGGTTCGCCCTCGGGCACGAAGTATCCCAGAAGGGCGCCGGAAGCCAGGCCGCCCAGGTGCGCGGCGTTGTCCACTGCGAAAAAAACCCCAAAAATGAAAATGTAGATCACCCAGCGCCAAAGCTGCCCGCGGTACGCCTTCCCCAGGTGACCGTGGTGGAAGCTGGCGCCCATGAGGATTCCCACCAACCCGAGGATGGCGCCGGAGGCTCCTACCGAAAGCCCGTAAGGACTCCACAGGAAGCTCACGATGAAACCGAAAACGCCGGTGGCGAGATAAAGGGCAACGAACTTGCTGGTCGAGAACAGGGATTCAACCTCGGGTCCAAGGTCGAAGAGGCACCAGAGGTTCATTCCGATGTGGAGCAGCCCGGCGTGTAGAAAAATAGCCGTCAACAACCGCCACCACTGGCCGGCCATCATCAGCGGCCCAAACTTGGCGCCCAGCCGCACCAGGACTTCCCCGCTGATGCCGCCCAACGAAGACGCAGCACCTTCCGGCGCGGCGGTGGCCGTGAGATACCAGGCGATGGCATACAGCGCGATGTTGGCCGCCACAAACGCCGACGTCGCCGTGGAAGGGACCGGGATGAGCCCACCGAGCAGGCGACCGGGCGCCGAGCCGGCGCGGGCGCGCGGCGACGTTAAAGCCGTGCCGCAAAAGGCGCAGACAGGAGCTCCCCGTTCCACCAGCGCGCGGCAGTTCGGGCACATCCGGTGGGAGGTGTCAAACGATTCCTCCTTTGCGGCAAACACCGAACGCACCGCGGCTTTCCATTTCTCCACCTTGAAGCGAAGCCGGGGTGACAGTTCCATATTCTCGAAACCCGCGATACGCCAAACCACCATTATAGTGCACGCGCCCTGAGGCGCGGGAATTTCGTTTGTGCGCAAGCTTCCCCTTGACTAGAATAACGGCGGTCGAGGGAGAAGGTGGTCATGAAGTTCGAAGACGCCGGGCGCGCCATCGATCAGGAGCTCACCAGGCTGAAGGAACTCCTGGATCAGAGAGTAAAGCCCGAAACGCGCCAGGACATGGCGAACTTGCTGCGCCAAGCCTCCGAGCGTCTCACGAAGTTAGCGGAAAAGTTGGAGAAGTCCGAGCGCTGAACCTGTGGCCAGGCCCCTTTTATCGAAATCCTGCCGCACCGAAATTCGCCAGGCCGCCATGGTGGGCGTGGCGCTGGGCTTAGCTTTCCTCGCCACCGGCTGTCTGCACCGGCATCCACGCCCCAAGCCGGTTTCCCGTAGATTCCCCACACCGGCTCGGGCCAGCCCGAGACCGACCCCCGTCGTGCAAGGTGAGGAAGGCATCGCTTCGTGGTATGGCCATCCCTATCATGGTCGCCAGGCCGCCAGCGGAGAGACCTACAACATGTATGACCTGACCGCCGCCCACCGCACCCTGCCTTTCGACACCCAGGTGAGGGTTCACAATCTTGAAAACGGTCGCGACGTGGTGGTGCGCATCAACGACCGCGGGCCGTTTGTGGAAGGGCGCATCATCGACCTTTCTTACGCGGCGGCGCAGGATATCGGCATGCCGGGGACCGCGCTGGTGCGCCTGGAGATTCTCGGCTTCGCATCGGGTCCCGCCCCGCCCCCCGGCGTTTTCGCCGTGCAGGTCGGAGCTTTCAAGGACCGCAACAACGCCGAGCGGCTGAAGGCGCGCCTGGCGTCCCGCTTTGGCCCGGTCACCATCCAGGGCTTCGATCGCGGCGATGGTTACTTTTATCGCGTGCGCGTGGGCAGCGAAAACACCGAAGACGCCGCGCAGGAACTGGCGCGCCACCTCCGCCAGGCGAACCTCGCCACTGCCATGTTTGTGGTAAGGTTGAATTAATGCAACCCTGCATTTTCTGCCGCATCGTCGAGCGCCAGTCCCCGGCCAAGTTTGTTTATGAGGACGATCTGGTCGTGGCCTTTGAAGACTTGCACCCGCAAGCGCCGGTTCACCTTCTCGTGGTCACGCGCAAGCACCTCCCCTCGCTGAATGAAGCCAAGGCAGAGGATGAGCCGCTTCTGGGCCGTCTCTTTACTGTGGCAGCTCGACTGGCCCGCGAGCGGGGTCTGGAGGCGAAGGGCTACCGCACGGTCATCAACAGCGGCGCCTGGGCCGGCCAATCCGTTATCCATATCCATGTGCACGTGATGGGCGGGCGAGTCTTCCGCTGGCCGCCGGGGTGAAAGGCAGGCGTCAGGTACCAGGTGTCCGGTTCCAGGTTTCAGGGATTAGTGGCCAGATCTGAGGTCTCAGAGATGAAACCTGACCCCTGAAACCTGCTCTTAGTGGACCACCGCCAGGAGATTATCTTCATCGATGGCCACGCGGGTGGGCTTGGTGCGAGTCGTGAAGCGAAACTTCCCTCCGCTTTCGCCCACGGCAACGTGGCCGAGGGTTACGTTGCGGTCTCTGCCGAGCGTCGCCACTACCGGCACCGGCATTTCGAAGTCCGCCAAGACGCCGCTCTGCTCGATGCTGCCCTGCACCACGAATTTGTTCGTGGCTACGCGCCGGATGTTGGTTTCGATCTTGTAAGTTGGGATGCCGGTACCATAAACCCATTCCTCGAAAAACCATTCGAGCCGCCGGTTATGCTCGAGGTCGCTGGCTCGGGTCATGTATTTCTCGGCATGACGGATGAAGTCCTCCGTCGAGGCGTTCTGGCCTCGGTAGGCAGCGGAGAAATCCCGAAGCATCTTGAAGAACTTGTCGTCCGACCCCGTCGCCGGATCGGTCATCATCATGTGGAGCATATGAATCACCCAGCACGCTTTTTTGTAGACGATGCTGTCATAGCCCTCTGGGTTGAGAGAATTTGAAAGCCGTTGCCCCAACCAGATGGGTCCGCCGGACTCAACGGTCTTCCCTTCCTTTGTTTTGCTCAGCAGGTCCCGCTTGTGCCCGCGCAAGATCTCGCGGAACTTCCGCTCCCCATCCTTTTCGTATTTCAGGTAGAGGGCAGCCGTGTAGCTTGCAAAGCCTTCGGAGAGCCACTGGTCGTGGTACGTTTTCCAACCCAACTGGTTCCCCCACCACTGGTGGGCTATTTCGTGCGGGATCACCATCTCGTTGAGCAGCTCCTCGTACTTCCCGCTCACCCCCAGGTCCGAACGCTGGGACTCCGGAAGAAAAGAGAGGGTCGGAAGATAGACAAGTTCCGGCCAGCCCTGGCCAAAGACTCCGGGAATTTGGGAGATTGCCAGACGCGGATAAGGAAAAGGCCCGAGCAGCGGCTCAAAACGTTGCACGGCGCGTTCGGCGCTTTCCGCCACCCGGTCGAGTAAGGCGGCGGGAGCCAGAGGAGGTACCGACCTTGAAATAATCGTCACCGGGCTCATCCCCCCACCCCCCCGCGGGGTGGTCACCACCGCCTGTCGAGGTTGCGCGGCGGCGTACCGCTTTTCGAGCGCAGCCTCTGCTTCGGGCGTCGCGTAGACTTCAATGGTGATATTCCTCGCCTTGCGGAAACTGGAACGGTACGCACCCAGGTTGAACCCCGCTACCGGGAAGAGGCCGTCCGAAACCCAGCGGCTATGCTTCATGCCCTCCGAGGCAGTTTCGCTGAGGCGTTTGCCCGTGGCGACCAGAGTCAGACGCTCGGGATAATGAAAAGTCAGGTCGTAGGTTGCGCGGGTGCTCAGGCTCCGGTTCGGATACCAGATGCCTCGCGCCCCTACGTAAAGCACCCCGTTCCCCACATCCGTGATCACGTTGCCCTGGTAAGAGAATTGCAGCCGGAACTTTTCTCCCACCGGATGCGCCGAGGGTTGGACCACGACAATCCAATCGTTGCCGCGCGCCGCCACCTCCGAGTCTTCCAACGAGGGGTTCTGGAAAAAGACCAGACTTTGCCCCCCTTCGTCCTTGACCTCCGAGAGCTTGAGCCAGCGCGAGAGCTCGAACACTAACACACGATCCGCAGCGGAACGGGATTCCAATTCCAGTTCGGCATGGCCCTCCAGGCTGTTATCAGGGTTAATCCGGGTAACGATCTTGTAAGACCGAGCTTGCACCGGGCCCATCAATAGCGAGGCGAGGCGGGTTTCGGAGGCGCGGCTCGGGAACAAACACCAGATGTCCGCATAGAGGCTCCCTCGACTGCGGCGCGCGGCGCCCACGCTCACGGCTTCCGGCGCCCGCTCGTCCACGCCCAGCTCGAAAGCCTCCCCATTGGTTTTCTGGATGCGCGCGTGGAAGTAAGGCAGCGCGCGATCGCCCAGGAAGTCTTGAAGGATGCGCAGAGAATAGTCCGGGTTCATCTTGCTTACTGCCGAACTCCACTGCTCCACGAGACCCGTGGGTTGTTCCGGGTCATCGGGGTCCGACCGGCGCGCCACGGCGAGAAGTTCCTGCGCGGTCCGGTCAGTAAAGCGCATAAAGAGGGAGACGAACTGTTCTTCCAGAATCGGGGCGCCAGTGAACTGCGCCAGGTTCCGCTTCTCAACCGGGTTGGGCGGAATCATCAGGATTTCGCCCTGGCCGCTGAACACGGCGCCGCTGATCTCACCGTTGACTTTTGCGAAAAACCCTATGAAACCGTGGTTAAAGTAAATCTTTACCCGGTCCCGAGTGATCTGCGCATTGCGCAAGACATAAACCTGGGCAGGATCAATCGTGACCTCACTGAGCTGCTCGCAGAGTTTCCTCGCATCCGAGAGCTGCTGCGCCCGGGCGGCAGGACAAAATCCGATGAAGACCAGACATAATAATAAGCGTGCGAGTCGGTCAGAGCGGAAGCAGGAGTTGATTCGAACCACCGGAGGGGAAGCAACCGTGGGGGCCATGGGCTTACCTCTACACTTTCAGTCACTACTCTAGCCCCTTCCATCGCGTTGTCAACTCGTTGCCGCTCGACGCGCTCGAAAGGGCTGGTGTATGATTCACAGCAACATGCGGGGAAGTGAGCAATCCTTTTGCCGGCGTTGCTGCCCCTCCTCCTGGTGGCGATGGTATGGATTTGTGTTGGCCTTGACGATGGTGGCCGTGCCGCCGGCCGCCTGCGCTGACGTTATCTACTTGAAAAACGGTAAAACGATTGTGGCGGAGGTGATCCGCGAGGATGTCAAGCAGATCTTCTGCCAGCGCGGCGGCGCTGAATTTGCCATCCCCCGGTCGCTGGTGGAGCGCATCGAGAAGTCCACGAACCCTGTTCCGGAGGACTCGCCAGGAGCGAGCCCCTCCCAGGCCGCAACCCCCCGGAACGTACCCCTACCGCCTCCTCCCGCCGTAGAAGCATCCTCCGACGGGAACTCCCCCGCCATCAAGGACGGCGCCATTGACGAAGTCTATCTCCAGCGCATCGATAATGAATTCATCCACACCTCGGCGGCGGAAAGTCGCCGCCTCCTGAAGCAGGGATACCAGGAAGCCGCGCTCTTCCTCACCCGCAAGGGCGATCCAGAAGGAGCCATCGAAAGGTACCGTCACGCGCTCAGGCTACTGCGCGAGGACGAGGTGCTGACCCTCTCCCTGGGATACCTGCTGGTGAAACAAAACCACTATATGGAAGCGATGGACCTGCTGCTCCCCGCCGCCGACCATCACCCCAAATCGGCGGATTTTCACTTGCTGCTCGGGTCGGCTTTTTACGGCATGGAGAACCTTGACCAGGCCATCGACGAGTGGAAGAAGGCATTGGCGCTGCACGAGAACCCGCGGATTCGCGAGGCCATCGAAAAGGCGGAGCGGGAACGCAGCGTGGCAGGTTCTTACCTGGAGCTGCGCAGCGAACATTTCCTGCTGCGTTACGAAGGGCGAGAGACCGAAGCCCTCAGCGAGCAGGTCTTGAAGACCCTGGAAGTAGTTTTTCGCGACCTCCAGCTCGACCTGGACTTCTTTCCCACAGAGACCATCATCGTGCTGCTCTATCCCAGCCAGGCCTTCCGCGACATCACACGCACTCCCAACTGGGTGGGCGCGATGAACGACGGCAAAATCCGCGTGCCCGTTTCCGGCCTGACCGTCATGACGCCGGAACTGGCGCGGGTGCTCAAACACGAACTGGCCCATTCGTTCGTCCGCCAGATCACCCTGGGCCGCTGCCCCACGTGGTTCAACGAAGGGCTGGCCCAGCTCGAGGAGGGCGTAACCACCGCGTCCTTGGGGTCGCAGTTGGCAAAAGCGTTCGCCTCCGGCCGGGGACCCTCCTACTCGGGGCTCGAGGCGCCGTTTGTGAATCTGCCCCAGGACCAGGTCGCACTGGCCTACGGGAAATCCCTCGCCGCCCTCGAGTACGTGAGAGAGACCTTCGGGATGGGCGAAATTCGGCGCCTGCTCAAAGCCCTGCCCTCTAACCCCGACTTGAATTCCCTGTTCCAGGACGAGCTTCGGCTCAGCTATCCCGCCTTCGAGCAGGAAGTCGCCAACTACATCGTGAAGCGCTACGGCTCTTGACGATTGGCAGCGCGGAGTTGCTCTCTAACTCCGCGGCTCTTCCTGTAGCGCCGACCTCCAGGTCTCCCCCTTGTACCCGCCAGGTGGTGGCCTGAAGCCGTCTCTGCAACGCCTCGAGCAGACCAGCCAGCAAGGGATAGAGGTTCTCGGATGATGACGTGGTAATGGCGAGCTAAAACTCGAAAGTGCACTACCTTGCCGAAGGCCTCAATGCCAGCCCATAAAGAATCCCAAGCACGAGCATTTCCCCAAGCCCAGTTACGAGGGTATAAATCAGTGCCGCAACAGGCACATTAAACATGACCCAAGCGGAGGCCACAGACATCACAACGCGGAAAAACCAAACCAAGAGAGCGAAACTTACTCCCTTTGTAAGACCGGCCCCGCCAGGCAGACTCCCGTAAAGGAGCAGGAATATACCCGCCATTAAAAAGCCGTAGGTGAGGTCAATTCCAACTCCCGCCCCGACATTGACGGACGTCCTGGCAATGGGTTTGTAAGCTGCGTAAAGCCTTTGAGCCAGAGGGTTGGCATTGATCAGACTATCCAAAGTAGCAAAAAGGATTCCGCCCACCACGCTTACAACGATGAACCTGGTCATGATGTTCTCCTGGGTGAAGAGAATCTGCAAGACGCCGCTGAACCCAGGGACTACAGCCTGGCCAGCAGCGCGGCCAGGAGCGCGGCGCGGCGCGGGAGTTCACGGACGATCACGTGTTCGTGGCGGGCGTGGGCGCCGTCGCCGACCCCGCCCAAGCCGTCGAGCGTGGGGATGCCCAGCGCCGCAGTGAAATTGCCGTCAGAACCCCCTCCGGTCGCCGCTTCCTTCAAATCCATTCCTAATTGCCTGGCTAGTGCGCGAGCCTGGTGAAAGAGCGCGGCGGCCATTTTCCGTTCGAGCGGCGGCCGGTTGATTCCACCTTCGATCTCCAGGCGGGCTTCCGGATGATGGGGTTTCAGGCCGTACACTTTCCTTTCGATGAACTCGCGGTCCTTCCAGCGGGCAATCCGAACATCTACCGAGGCCGAAGCGCGCTCCGGAACCACGTTCGACCTCGTCCCACCTCTGATCACACCCACGTTGAGAGTGAGCCCTTGGCGGGTGCGCGCGAACTTCTCAATCCGCAACAGTTGCCGCGCCAGTTCCGAGATGGCATTAACACCCGCCGCCGGATTGACCCCCGCGTGAGCGGAGCGCCCCTGGACCGTGATCCTGAATTCACCTACGCCTTTGCGCGCGGTCTTCACTGCGCCCCCTTCGGCCGCAGGCTCCAGCACCAGCACTGCGCGGGCGCGCCGGCCTTCCGCAAGAATTTGTTTGCGGAATGCAGCGCTGGAAACTTCTTCATCGGAATTCAGGAAGAAGCGGACAGGACTCACGGGAGAAATCTTAAGGGCCTGGAGCGCGCGAATCGCCCACAGTCCGCACACAATGCCGGATTTCATGTCGAAAACCCCCGGACCGTAGGCGCGCCCGTTGCGGATGCGGAAAGGCATGTGCGCAAGGGTGCCTATATCCCAAACGGTGTCAAGGTGCCCGAGAAGCAGCAAGGGTTTCCGGCCACGCCTCTCCGGCCAGAATTCCGCCACGACAGCGCAGCCGGCGCTGGGATGCTTGAGCAGCCGAATTTTCCCGCGCTGATCCCTGAACTCCCGCGCAAAGAAATCCGCCAGCCGATCAACCCCGGCTTTTGAGGAGCTCGGGGATTCGATTTCCACCGCCTTCTGGAGGCAGCGAAGCATCGGTTTAAGTTGCGATTGGCAATAAGTGAGTAACAGTTGCCGATTCAAGCTCTCCCTCCAGGAGTCGGGAGCCGGGGCTATTTCCTCGCTTGCCCCCTCCCCTCAGTTCTGAATCCTAAATCCGAGCTCCTCATTGGCTCAATCACTCAATGGCCCAATGAGTGAATCTTTTCTGCTGGCAACCACTGGCGTTTCATTTTATCCTAGATATTTACATGCCGGCTGACGATCCCCGAATGAGAATTCGGGTCCCTGGCTGAGGATTGGCGTCTTGAACAAAGTCTCCTTTGCGTTGGTAATCCACTCCCACCAACCCGTGGGGAATTTCGAGCAGGTCCTGGAAGAGGCTTATCAAAAGTCTTACGCGCCCTTCCTTCGAGCGCTGCTTCTCCACTCGCGCGTGCGCATGAGTTTGCACTATTCCGGCATCCTGCTGGAGTGGATGGAGAAGCACCACCCGGAGTTCTTCGAGCAACTGCGGCAGCTCATCGCGCGCGGGCAAATCGAGCTCGTGGGGGGCGGCTACTACGAGCCCATCCTGCCCATGATCCCCGACGAAGACAAGAATGCTCAGATTCGCAAGCTGGCTGATTACATTCATAGGCATTTCGGAGACGCGCCGCGGGGCGCGTGGGTGGCGGAGCGAGTTTGGGAGCCGAGCCTGGCGCGGCCACTCTCAGACGCGGGCGTTCAATACGTGGTGCTCGATGACACACACTTCCTGGCGGCGGGACTTGAGCCTTCCGCGCTCCACGGCGCCTACATCACGGAGGAGACGGGCTCGCCGCTGAGCCTGGTACCCAGCCTGAAGTCCCTCCGTTACGCCATCCCGTTCCGGGAACCGGAAGAGACACTGCACATCTTGCGCGAGGGCATCGGCCAGCCCAGCTCCCTCTTCGCCATGGGAGACGACTGCGAAAAGTTTGGGGTCTGGCCGGGCACCTACCAACATTGCTACACCAATGGCTGGCTGGAACGGTTCCTCCAGGCCGTGGAAGACGCCGGAGAATGGCTCGAGACCACGACCGTCTCGGATTTCCTCGCCGCGAACCCTCCGCTGGACAGAATCTATCTGCCCACCGCCTCCTACGCCGAAATGATGGAGTGGGCGTTGCCGGCCGCCGCCTCCAGCGAGTTCAAGACTTGTCTGGAAGAGACCGAGCGCATGCCCTCGGGCGAGCGCTTTCGGCGTTTCCTGCGGGGAGGATTGTGGCGGAATTTCCTGAGCAAATACCCGGAGGCCAACCAGCTTCAGAAGTTGATGCTCCGGGTCAGCCGCCGCTGGCAGGATGCGAGCCTCGCCACCGCCGGCGGGACGCGCGCCTGCCAATTGTTGAGCGAGGCGCAGACCCACCTTTTGGCCGGGCAGTGCAATGACCCGTACTGGCACGGCGTCTTCGGGGGGTTGTATGCGCCGCACCTTCGCAACGCCGTCCTTCGCCACCTCATCCAGGCCGAGTCCCTGCTCGACGAGGTCGAGGGACTGAGAAAGGCCTCCGCCGTGCGGGTTGGAAGTAAAGACTTCGATGTGGATGGCCGCGAGGAAATCCTCCTCGATCATCCCGCCTTTGGGATGGTGGTTCGCCCGGCAGACGGAGGCACGGTTTCCAGCCTGCGCTTCAAGCCCGCGAACGTCGAACTGGTCAATTCCCTGATGCGGCGTCCCGAACCCTACCATGAACTTGTCCGCCAGGGCGTCCGGACGAAGCAAGTGCCCCGCGAGGGCCCAGCATCCATCCACGACATGGTCTTGAGCAAGGAGTCGAACCTTGACGGGCTGCTCCGTTACGACCGTTACGCCCGTCATGGGTTCCGGACCTACCTTTTCCCTGCCTCCAAACAATCGCAGGACTTCGATCTCCTGCGCCTGGACGAGCACCGGGAACTGGCCCAGGGCGCCTGGACGCTCGGCGCGCAGGAACCGCCCGGCAGCCTGGAACTCCGGCGCGAGGTACGCCTGCGGATGGACGACTGCGACCTGACCCTCGCCGCTACCAAGACCTTCACCACCCAGGTCTCGGATGGACGGTGGCAACTCGAATGCCGCTCCACACTCTCCAGCGACCCCGCCTGTTCGACGGGGTTGACGCTGGGACTGGAATTGGTCTTCAACCTCCTCGCCCCCGACGCGCACGACCGCTATTTCTCTGCCAATGAGGTCCGTCGGCCGCTGGAGTTCCGGGGAGAGATTCTCGCGCCACGCCTGCTCCTGGTGGATGAGTGGCAGCGTGTGAAGATCACGCTCGAGGCGCGCCCCGAGCCGCGCTGGTGGATTGTTCCCGTGGAGACCATCTCCCAGTCGGAGGCCGGTTTCGAACGGGTTTATCAGGGCTCCGCCATCCTGGCCGTGTGGAAGATGGACCCGGCCTCGTGGAGGAATGTCACTTGCTCGCTGCGCGCGGAGATATCGAGCCTCGGGTAGACCAGGACCTCGCGGCCAGCCGCCCAAATCGAAGGCTTGAATTTGCCCTGGGTGTTTGCTAGATTTCAGGATCACCGCATGGGAGATCATTCATGGCCGTAAGTCCCGAGCTGTTGGAAATTCTGGTTTGCCCGATCTGCAAGGTCTCCGTGAGACTCACGCCGGACGGCCAGGGGCTCAAGTGCGGGCAGTGCCGGCGTGTGTATCCCATCAAGGACGACATCCCCGTGATGCTCGTGGACGAAGCCAAAGTTGAAGGGGAGTAACGCCGGCGAATCCGCCCACTCGCGTCCGCAAAAAATGATCGCGGCTTCACTCTTTCCTTCTCTCCCTCTCCACGCTCGAATCCTTATTATCCGCCTGCGCTCGATCGGCGACATCGTGTTGCTAACCCCGGCTCTCCGACTGCTCCAAGAGTGGAGGTCCGACCTGCGCCTTTCTGTGGTCGTTGAATCCCGCTTCCGCGAGATCCTGGAAGGAAATCCCGAGGTTGCGGAAATCCTTGATCCCGGCGAAGACAAGGGTTGGAGAAAGACTCTCTCCCGACTTCAGGCTGTAAGGGAGATGCGCAAACGAAACTTTGCGCTTTGCGTGAACCTTCACGGAGGTCCGACGAGCACTCTCCTCACCGCCGCCAGCGGCGCGCGATGGCGGGTGGGATTCGCGCACTTCCGCCAACGCGCGCTGTACCATTTCAAAGTGCCGGACGCGCGCATCATCCTGGGTCAACCCACTATCCATACGGCGGAACATGAAGCTTCCGCCTTTTTCTGGCTGGGATTGCCGCGCCGGGAAATCCCCGCAGCGCGCTTGGTCGTGAACCCTGTGCACGAAGCCTGGTGGCGGGAAAAGCGCGTGAGCCTTGGCATCGCTGCCGGCCGACCGTACGCCATGCTTCACCCTGCGGCGCTGTATTTCACCAAGCAGTGGTCACCTGAGAACTTCGCGCGGCTCGGCGCCGATCTCGAATGCGACGCCGGCTTGCTACCCCTTTACGCATGCGGCCCGGGAGAATCCCAGGTGCTCGACGCCGTCGAGGGAGCCGGGGACGTCCCAGTCCGTCGCCTGGAAGGGGCGAGTCTGGGCCAGTTCGCCGCAGCCCTGGGCGGCGCGCGCCTCTTTGTGGGCAACGACAGCGGCCCCGCGCACATGGCGGCGGCGCTGGGCCGGCCTTCCGTCGTGATCTTTAGCTCATCAAGTTCGCAAATCTGGGGACCTTGGCCGCCCAAGGGAGGCTCCAGGGTTGTGCAGAATTCTTATGAGTGCAATCCCTGTCCCGGCGATCGGTGCTACCGCTTTGAGCGGCCCGAGTGTATCCTTTCCATAACCTATGAGCAGGTGCGGGCTGCGGTGGAGTCCTTGCTCGCCCAGACGGCATGACCCCTGCATTAGAGGAGCGCAGAGCCGTAGCGCCACTCTTCAGGGCGGCATCCCCGGGTGTTAGGAGAGAACCTGGCACCACATTGAGGATAACCATGACGAAAACTCAAAAGCGGCTGGCCCGCATCATCCGCAATTTCCGCAACCAGACGATCGGGGTGCTGGGGGATTACATGCTCGATGAATTATTGCGGGGCGAGGCCACCCGCATCTCTCCCGAAGCGCCGGTGCCCGTCGTGCACATGCCGGACCGCAGCGCGGTGCAGGGATTCCCCGGCGGCGCGGGGAATGTGGCGGCGAACATTGCCGCCCTCGGAGGCCGGCCCATTCTCTTCGGGGCCATCGGCGCCGATGAGAGTGGCAGGCAGCTCCGCCAGATCCTCAAAAGGCGCGGCATCCCATGCGCTACCCTGGTGCAGGAGCGCGGCCGAGTCACCCCGCATAAGATTCGAATCGTCGCGCACCAGCACCAGCTTCTGCGCTTGGACTTCGAAAAGCCCACGAGTATTTCCCCCCGGACAGCCGAATCGCTGGCTCGCCGCTTTGCCCAGGGGGTCGGCCGGCTGGACGCGCTGCTGGTTTCCGACTATCGCAAAGGTACCGTGACGACGGAACTGTGCAACCAGATGACGACCCTGGCGCGCCAACGACGTGTGCCCGTGTTCGTCGATCCCAAGCCCGAGCATCCGGAGATTTGCCGCCAAGCCACCTGCGTGACCCCGAACCTGAAAGAAGCTGAACTGATGGCCAGCGCACCCATGCGCGAGCGTCGCCAGCTTGAGCTGGCAGGGCGCGGGCTGCTTGCCCAACTCGCCTGCGCCTATCTGCTCATTACGCGCGGCAGCGAGGGGATGACGCTCTTCGAGGCGGGTGGCGCCGTCCATCACATCCCGGGCGTGGCGCGGCCCGTTTACGACGTCACCGGAGCGGGCGACACCGTCATCGCTACTCTGGCGCTCGCCTATGTTGCAGGAGCGACAATGAAGGAAGCCGCAGAGCTGGCCAACCTAGCGGGCGGGCTCGTCGTCCTCAAGTTCGGAACGGCGGAGATCTCACCTCAGGAGCTGCTGGAGGCGGCGGCCAACAACCTCCAAGAACTCTGAAGCGTTTCGACAAGCGGCCTAGAAAATCGAATAGGCGAGGCCTTTGGTCTTGCGGTCAACAAGCAGGTCGAGGGGCGGATCGACGTTGTTGATCTTCACGGTAACGATGACCGTGTCCGAGCCCTTGGACTTCGAGCCAAGGATCCTGAACGCACGGATTTTTCCGTAATCCCCGTGCTCCCCCCAGCCGCGCAGGAAATCCTCATAGCTGTACGAGGGACTGGGCTGCCAGAGCCGGTAGGCTTCCTGGTATTTGCCCTGCTCCAGCGCGGCAAGGAACCGGGAAACGGCACGCTCCTCCGGATAATTCCTGAATAGAAAACCCGCCGACACGCCGATCAGAAGAACCACAAAACCCGGCAGAATGTATTTGCCGATTTTGCGAGGGGGTTTGGGGGGCTTGGCATCGAGCAGCATGGTTAACCATCACTCCAGAGAACTCAGCGGACTCAGATTCACCTCACCCTCATCTTATTCGATGCCCTGCAAGGCGACAAGAGTAACTTTCTCCCCGCGCGACTTGGGGTGCTCGCCGGATCCGGCCGGCGCGGTCACCCGCGTCACATGACCTCCGCTGCCCGATTACGTCTATAGTGTGCGCCGGAAGAGCGCCGTGGCGGAGAGGAGCATGAGGACCGCGAAAACGAACAGGTAGGTCAGGTCACCGGCGATGGCCACCAGTGCCGTGTCCTTAAGCAAAAGGCTCTTGAAGGCATGGACGGCATAGGTGAACGGGTCAATCGACGAGATCACTTTCATCCATGCCGGGAAACCGTTGACGGGATAAACCGCGCCGCTGGGGAAAAAGAGCAACGTATTCAGCACCCCGAAGGTGGCCCGCGGCACCAAGGGATCGTTCACTCTCACCATCAACAGAAACATCATGCTGATGAGCGCCAAGGCGGTGGCCACGATCACCAGGAGGAGCTTCAGGAGGCGCAGGGGAGCAAGCGGGTGCGGAATGCCGGCGACGATGGAACCCAGTGTCGTCAGAACCAGGCCCGCCAGGAAAGCCTTGATGGCGCCTGACAAGTTGAAGCCGAGAATCAACTCAAACTTGGTGATGGGGGTGACCAGGTAGCCTTCATGGAGGCCGCGGGCCTTATCATCAATATAGATAATCCCTCCTCCGATCATTGCAGAAACAAAAATAGAGAGAACGATCGACCCCGAGAGGAGGTACTGGATGTAAGGGACGTAGGGGTAGAGTTCCACCACGGAGAGGGTGACCCCGGGCGGCACGCGCGGCTCGCCGCCTTTCCGGTTATAGGCGAGCATCAGTTCCGTGAAGACGCCCTGGAGCGCGCTAGCTGCGAAGTTATCGGTATTGTCCTCGATGAGGGCCACCTGCGGGGCCGCCTGGGCCAGGGTGCGACGCGAGAACTCCGGCGGGATGTTGACGACCGCATTGATCCGCCCATTGCGCAGGTCTGTCACCGCCTGCTGGGGGTCCGTGTACTCGACCGTCTCGAAGGTGCGCGCATTGGCGGCGATGGCTCCGAACATTTCCCGGAGTTTCACCGTGGGGATTCCACGATCCTGATCCACAATCCCCACCCTCAATTCCTTGATTTTCCCGCCGAACGCATAGCCCAGCACCACCAACTGAATCAGCGGGAAGAACATGGAGACCAGGATCAGCGTGGGGCTGCGCACGAACTTGCGCAGGTCGCGTTCGATCAGCGCCAGCATACGGTGCATGGAGTTCCGTCCTTACGGCCTTTGATAGAGGTAGTTTGGGTCGTACGCGAGCGCGTCCTGCAAAGCGTCGCGCAACTGCCGGCCGGTGTAGTGCATGAACACGTCATCCAGCGTGGTGCTCTGAACTGAAAGCGATGCAATCTCGATTTGAGCCCGCCGGGCGGCTTCCATCAGTTCCACCGTGGTCCGTGGCCCATTGTTCGAGCCAATGCGATACACGTGGTCTTCCGCCTTGACGCTTTGCACCTCGGGCAAGTTCTTGAGCGTCTCAAGCCATCCTTCCGGAACACTCGAAAAGCTGACCTCTAGAATGTTCTTGCCCGGGATGGAGGCCTTGAGCTTTAGAGGGGAATCGAGCGCCACCAGCTTGCCGTGGTCCACAATGGCGATATGCTCGCAAAGCTTGTCGGCCTCATCCATGTAATGGGTGGTCAGCAGGATGGTGAGGTTGCGCTGCTTCTTGAGCTTCATCAGCATCTCCCACACGGACACGCGTGAGACCGGATCCAAACCGGTCGTGGGCTCATCGAGGAAGAATATCCGGGGTTCGTGCACCAAGCCCCGCGCCACTTCCAGCCGCCGGCGCATGCCACCGGAAAGATTCTTAACGGGTTTGTCCGCCCAAGGCAGGAGTTCAACCGCCTCCAGTAACTCCTTGACAACACGCATGCGCCGCTCGCGGGAAACCCCGTAAAGTTTGGCAAAGATGTGCATGTTCTCTGCGGCGCTCAAGTCGAGATCTGTGGTCATGGCCTGCGGGATCACCCCAATGCACCTTCGCACTTCGTTGGCCGAGTGCACCACATCTAAACCATTAACGCGCGCCGTGCCGGAGGTCGGCGGAAGCAGGGTGGTCAGCATACGGATCAGGGTGGACTTACCCGCCCCGTTGGGGCCGAGCAGGCCGAAGACTTCACCCTCTTCCACGTTGAAGCTCAGCCCATCAACCGCGCAGAACCCGTTAAAGCATTTTCTGATTTCTTCAACCTCGATAGCCGCCACCGCGATTCCTCTCTTCCTTTGGCCTCTTCACCCCGTGCATGTTCAACCCGTCTGTCGCGCCTCTAACGCGCCTCCGCCAGGGGCACGGTGACGAAAGCGGTAAGGCCCGGCCATAGCCTGTGGTCACTGTTGTCGACCCGCAGGCGAATTTCAAAGGTTTTGATGTCGCGTTTCGTCCGGCTCACGTCGCGTTGGGTAGCATAGTCGGCATCCACTCCGCGGTAAAAAACCGTCCCAATGCTCTCGGCCCCGGAAGGCAGCCGAACCGTCATCCGCTCTCCCAGGCGAATCCGGTCGATGTAGGTCTCCTCGACGTCGGCTCGCACCCAAAGGTCGTCGGGATTGATGAGCGAAACGATCGCCTGGCCGGGGTTCACCACTTCTCCCTGCCGCGCCGCGAGCACCGCCACGATGCCGGGGATGGGCGACCGAATCTCCGTGTAGCTCAGGCGAACCTCGGCGCGCGTCTTCTGCGCTTCGGCGGCGGCCAACTGGTGTTGTCCGGCGAGGAGCTGGTTGCGCCGGACCGCGATCTGTTCCGCGGTCGAGCGAGCCAGCGCCACCGCCGCGCGCTGCGCTTCCACCTGCTTGCGGAGAGATTCCACGCGCGCCTTTTGCGCTTCGTGCGTGGTGCGGGCCTGGTCGAGGGCCTGCGCGGAGACGATGTGTTGCTTGAAGAGTCCGTCAGCGCGTTCGAAATCCAACCGGGCGCGCTCGAGGTCGGCGGTGGCTTCCGCCTGCTGCGCTTCCGTGGCCGCCAGCGCGGCCTCGGCCTGCCGGATCTGGTCACGCGTCTGCGCTTCCTGGTACTTCAGCGCCGCTTCCGCCTCCTGCACTTGCGCGGCGGCGCCTTCCTCGGTGTGTGCGTAAAACGCTTTGTCGGCCCGCAACTCCTGCGGCTCGATGACCGCCAACAACTGGCTGGCGGTGACCGTATCGCCCTCTTTCGCCAGGAGCTGGGCCAGCCGCCCCTGAATCTGGGAGCTGACGATCACATCGTTGGTGGTAACAATGCCCGTCAGGATCACACCCCGCGGCCGTAGCGTGGCCTTGTAATAGACGACTGTGGCGCTGACAGCAGCCAGAGCTAGAACCGGTAAGAGGATCTTACGAATCATAGAACTGCGGCCTCCGGCTTCCTGAACAGCGCGTAACGGATGAACTTCAATACCTCCGCCTTCCTCCGCGCCAAGTTCTCCTTTTTGAAGGGGTCCATACCGCTGACCACCCGCACCGCCGGAGCCGCGCTGAAATAAAAGACTGTCAGAGCCACGAGGGAGATGGCGGTGTGGGCACTATCCAAAGGACGGAGCTCTCCCACGCGCACCCCGCGCTCGATCAGCTTCACCAACTTTTTCGCCAGCGGCACGAAGTGTTCCTGCGCCAGGCGCTCGAGGCCCTTCCCACCGGCCATCGCCATCCTCTGGAACAGCCGTGGATAGTAAGGCCTTGCGCTGATGAAATCGAAATGCATGCCGACGTAACCGAGCAGGGTCGACCGCGCGGAGCCGCGGGAGGAGAGCACTTCCAACGCTTGCTGGTGAAAGTCTCTCAGGTGTTCTTCGAGGACCGCCTGGTAAAGCCCATCCTTGCTCCTGAAGTAATAGTATAGCAGGGCCTTGTTGACGCCCGCCGCGGCGGCGATGGCATCCGTGCGCGCCCCGGCCAGTCCCGCCTCCGCGAAAATCCGCCCCGCCGCTTCCAGGATGGCGGCGCGCGTCTGGGCGCTATCGTGGTGGCGGATGCCGCGCGGATTCGACGGTTTGTGCGAAGGGCTTCGCATTTAACTAACCAGATAGTTAAGTAACACTGTCGCCGCCTCCTGTCAAGAGGAATGATCGCACTACCAGCGCCGACCATTTTGCCTGGCCGTCGGGACATCTCAGGATTCACGAGAAAAGCCGCAGAGTTGAAGAACAACTCTGCGTTACCAAGGCTGGTTACGAGTGTGGCTTGTAAACATATTGCGTGCGGGCCTTCTCGCGCTGCCGCTCCAGGGCGAGTTCAATGAGCCGGTCGACGAGCTGGGGATACGGCAGGCCGCTTGCTTCCCAGAGCTTCGGATACATGCTGATGGGTGTGAAGCCGGGGATGGTGTTGATCTCGTTGACGAAAAGCTTTCCGGTCTTGCGGTCGAGCAGCATGTCCACGCGTCCCATACCGGCGCAGTCGATCGCCTGGAAGGCGCGCACCGCAAGCTCCTGGGCGCGTTTCGTCTGCCGTGGAGTAAGCTTGGCGGGGATAATCAGCTTGGATCCTTCCTTGATGTATTTCGCCTCGTAGTCGTAGAACTCATTGACGGGGATCACTTCTCCGGGGACGGAGGCTTCGGGGCGGTCGTTGCCCAGCACCGAGCACTCGATCTCCCGCGCGTCCACCGCCTTCTCCACGATGATTTTCCTGTCGTAGCGGGCCGCAAGGTTGAGGGCGGCGGGAAGTCCTCGCGCGCTGTGGACCTTGCTGATGCCAACCGAGGAGCCGAGGTTGGCGGGCTTAATAAAAAGCGGATAGCGCAGTTGCCTTTCCAGGAGCTTACGGAGGCGCGCTGGGTCCCGCTCCCAGTCACCGCGAAGCACCAGGACCCACTTCACCACCGGCAGGCCAGCGTCCCGGAAGAGGCGCTTCATCACGTCCTTGTCCATGCCGACGGCGGAAGCGAGCACGCCAGCGCCCACGTAAGGGACACCCGCCAGATCCAGCAAGCCCTGAACCGTGCCATCTTCCCCAAAGGTGCCGTGCAGGACGGGGAAAATCACGTCGACGTCGGGCCAGGATTCGGTGGGCAAGGTGGAATTGAGCGGGATGAGCTTCGGCCCGGTTGGGTCGACAGAAGGTGTAACGGGCTTGCCGTTTTCGAGCACGCCCCGTAAGCGGGCCGCATGCTGTGCCCCTAGCGCTGCCGATCCCACCCGCCACTGCCCCTCGCGGGTGATGGCGATGGGGACGACTTCGTACTTCTCCGGATCGAGCACCTTGAGCAGCGAGGTCGCCGAAGTGAGCGAAACTTCGTGCTCGCCGGAACGCCCGCCAAAGAGAATTCCCAAACGGATTTTCCTGTTCACAGGATCTTCTTCCCCAGCGCCGAGCTGACCAGACCCACCCCCAAGCTGGCCGTGCGGTTGTGGACGTCGATAATGGGGTTGATTTCCACCAAATCCAGGGCCAGGAGCTTCTCGCTGTCCGCGATCATTTCCATTGCCAGATGAGCTTCGCGAAAAGTGATCCCACCTCGGACCGGCGTCCCGACGCCCGGCGCCTCATCGGGGTCCATCACGTCCATATCAAGAGAGACCGCGAAGCCAGAGGTTCCCCGGGTAACAATCTCCAGAGCCTTTTCCATGATCGTGCGCATCCCTAACTCGTCCACCTCGCGCATGGTAAAGACGCTCAGCCCCGATTCCTTCACGATGTTGCGCTCCCGAGAGTCGAGGTGGCGCGCCCCGACCAGGACACATCGCTTTGCCTTGATCTTGGGAGAATATCCGAAAATCTTAGTGAGTGAAGACGGCCCATAACCCAAGGTCACGGCAAGCGGCATACCATGGACGTCACCGCTGGGACTGGTTTTCGGCGTATTCATGTCCGCATGGGCATCGACCCAAATGCAGCCGACCTTCTCCTTACGGTCGCGGTAAAACTTTGAGACGCCGGCGAGGGTGCCGACGGCGATGGAGTGATCTCCTCCTAGCGAGAGCGGAAAGCAACCCGCTTCCAGTGTCTGGTAAACGCGATGGGCCACTTCCTGGCAGGTCTCGGCAATTTCCGTCAAATACTTGGCGTTGCGGTCGCCGAAATGTTGCATTTCCGGAATCTTGACGTTGACGTTGCCCGCGTCCTCCACGCCGTGTCCCAGGCTCTTGAGCGCGGCATTCAGACCCGCAGCACGCACCGCCGAGGGGCCCATGTCCACTCCTCGGCGTTCCTGCCCTAGATCGAGCGGCACACCGAGAATTCGAACTTTCAGCATGTTGCCCCCAATACGCCTTCTCACGGATAAACCCCGATGTTTATATGATAACGTGATGTCAGCCAATCTGTCTCGCCCTTGCGTTCTCACAAGCCAGTGGTGGGAGCCCGCCCCGCGTGGGACCGCTGTCTTGATTTGGCGCTCACAGAGCGCCGCTACAGAAATGCTGAGCATGAAGAGGCGCACACGCAGGTGCGCCCTACAGGGTTCTCACGGCGTGAGTCGGTCGAACATGCGCGACGCAAGAGTCAGTCAAGCGGATGCCGCCATCGAAGTCCGGGAAACCGGCTGTAATCGCGGTCGGCCGTAATCCATTCACTCCCTGACTCAATCGCCAGAGCAGCCAGATAAGCGTCGGGAATTAGATTGCCCTTAATGCCCGCCGCACGGCAAAGGCGAACGAAGATTTCCCAGTGACGGGGGCCGGGGACCACCGGGACACAGTTCGGCTGACTTCGAAGTTCGCCAGCAAATCGGAGTGCTGATTCCAAGGGACTCGTGGGGTTAAAGACTCTCGGGTGAGTCACGACCCTGAGAAATCCAGACAGCACCAAGTCGGCCATTCCAAATGCCTGGTCTGACCCCACACAATCTTCTAACCAACGACGATAAGCGCGATGGTTCGGCGCATCCTCGCGGTAAGCGTAAACCAGGACATTGACGTCAATCAGCCGCATCCAGCCCTTCCATTCGGTCGATAAGGGAAGCTGTGTCATCCAAATCAACGTGAGGGCGTAGGCCCTTTCCGCGAAAAGTGGTCAGCCGAACCTTCCTGCGTCGATTAGGGGGTCTCCGGCGGGCCAACGCCTCCCGGAGTGCGTCCTCAAGGATGGCCGTCAAAGTCGTCCCTCTTTCCGCAGCCAGTTTCTTAGCTTCAACCAGAAGTTGTTCATCGAGGCGAATCGTGGTCCGCATGCATCAAAGCATATAATGAAAGCATCAATATGTCAAGACACGAAGAAGCACGCCCCCTTGAGGTAGCGAGGCGGCGCATAAAGGCGGCAGACCTGAAGAACTGGTCTGCCCAGCGTGCCTGTCCCCCCACCCGGCGCTGCGCGCCGCGGTCTTCCGGCGGGCGAGGGGACAAGGGCTCACGGAGGTACACCTCATGCGCGCTTATGGTGTGAGGCGGTAAAGCATGCGGGGGAACGGGATGGTTTCGCGGACGTGTTCGAGACCGCAGACCCACGCCACCACACGTTCGATGCCCATGCCGAAGCCCGCGTGAGGAACGGTGCCGAAGCGACGCAAATCCAGATACCATTCGAAGGCCTGGCGCGGCAGCTTCGCCTCCTCGAGGCGCTTTACCAGCAGGTCATAATCGGCGAGGCGTTCGCCGCCGCCGATGATTTCGCCGTAGCCCTCCGGCGCGAGCATGTCCACGCACAGGGCCACTTCCGGGCGCTGAGGGTCGGGCGCCATATAAAACGCCTTCACCTGGCTCGGATAGCGGTGGACGAGTACGGGTTTATCGAAACATTCGGAGAGGAGGGTTTCATCGGTGCCTCCGAAATCGCCGCCCCACTGGATCTCGCTTCCCTTCCCTTGCAGAATCTTGACGGCCTCGTCGTAGCTCAAGCGAGGAAAAGGTCCGCCAGGGCGGATGCACTTCTCGAGTTTTGTGACATTGCGTTCGAGGGTTTGAAGTTCCATCCGGCGCTTCTCGAGGACGCGCTGGACAACGAAGGCAACCAGCTCTTCCCCCAGCACCATGGCATCATCGAGGTAGGCAAATGCGACCTCCGGCTCCACCATCCAGAACTCCGTCAGGTGGCGACGGGTTTTGGATTTCTCGGCGCGGAAGGTCGGCCCAAAACAATACGTTTTGCCGACGGCCGCGGCAGCCGCCTCGTTATAAAGTTGTCCAGACTGCGTGAGATAAGCCTTGTCGTCGAAGTAATTGACTTCAAAAAGTGTGGTGGTGCCCTCGCAGGCCGAGGGGGTGAAGATGGGCGTGTCCACCAGCGTGAAGCCTCGCTCGTCAAAGAAGTCGCGGGTCGCCTTGATGATCTCGTGGCGCACCCCCAGGATGGCGCGCTGACGCGTGGAGCGCAGCCAGAGGTGTCGATGATCCATCAGGAACTCGGTGCCATGCTCCTTGGGCGTGATGGGGTAGGGATTGTCGATAGGAACCAGTTGCATGACTTCCAGGTTAGAGACGTCCAGTTCGAAGCCGCCGGGGGCGCGCCTGTCCACCCGCACCTTGCCGGTGACGTGCAGGGATGATTCCTGGGTCAGATTGCGTGTCCGCTCGAATACCTCCGGAGTGACTGCGTTCTTGACCACCACACCCTGAATCGTCCCAGTGCCATCCCGGAAGATGGGGAAAAGCAGCTTCCCGCTCTCCCGCAGGTTATAGAGCCAACCCTGGATGACAACTTCCTGGCCTTCGAAGCCGGAAACATTTCGGATCTCAACTCGCGGGGGCAACGACATTATCTCCTTAGCGAAGGGCATCCAATTTCCCCATCACCTCGCGAAGCCGGGGAAGAGAGCTGACCTCCGGCCCGTAATTGCGCAGCTCGAAGAGGACGGGGAATTGCCCGTCCACGCCTCGGAAGCAGCGCATGGTCTCGTTCCAGTCAATATCGCCGTCGAAAGGCATGGCGTGGTCATCCATCTCGCGGCGGTTATCGTGGACGTGGGTGGAGACAATGCGCTCCTTGAGCGTCTCGAAGGCGGGCCGGACGCCGCCCGCCAGGTGAGCGTGGCCGGTATCAAAGCATATCTTGAGGTCGAGGCGGGTGTACTGGATAAACTGGATCAGCCGCTCGGGCGTGCTAAGTTCGTTGGGAATGTTCTCGAGCAGAATCTGCGCGCCGCGCTCCTTGGCGAAGATCTTCAAGTGTTCGATGGAAGTGAGTGCGGCGTCGAGTTTCCTGAGGTCATATTCTTCCTCGGGGAGGCCCATGTGCAGGACGAGGTAGCGGAAAGGGAGTCTTTCGGCGATTTCGATGGCGCGCTTGATCTCGTCCATGGAATCGATGCGCAGCCGGCGTTCGGTGTAGGCCACAGAAACAGCGAGGCCGCCCGTGCGGCCCCAGTCGTGGTCGCTGAAGAGAGGGGCGTGAAGCGCGTGGAGCGCAACCTCATGGTCACGGAACCACTCGGCCACGTCGCGCACGTGGTTGGGATCGTGGTAGTCGAGGTGTTGTCGCGCGGCGAAGATCTCCATGTTACGGAAGCCCGCACCCAATATTTTGTCCAAGATATGCGAGCTGAGCCGTTCGTCTGAGAACAGGTAGGTCGAGAGCGCAAAGTCCATCAGTATCCGACCGCCTTCCCATCCCCGCGGGGATCGGCCGCCCCAAATCGCCACCCCGTCCTGGGATCAATTTCGATCGCTTCGCATTCGCCGATGTTGTCGCGCAGGGCGAGCTTGTAGCCGGCCTCGCGGAGTTTCTGAAGTGTGTCTGCGGAGAAACCCCAACGCTCAAGGACCAGCACATCCGGGTTCCACTGATGGTGGAAGCGCGGCGAGGTAACTGCCTCGCGGACGTCCATCTTGAATACGGTCACGTTCAGCAGAACCTGGAGCACCGTGTTGACAATGGTGCCGCCCCCGGGAGAACCCAGTACCAGCCGGACCTTGCCATCCTGAAGGACGATGGTGGGAGTCATCGACGAGAGGGGCCGCTTGCGGGGAGCAATGGCATTGGCTTCTCCCTGCACCAGGCCAAACATGTTGGGCGTGCCCGGCTTGGCAGCGAAGTCATCCATCTCGTTGTTAAGGAGAAAGCCCGCGCCCTCGACGGTCACGCCGGAACCGTACCCGCCGTTCAACGTGTAGGTGTTGGAGATGGCGTTCCCCTCAGCATCGACCACGGAGTAGTTGGTGGTCTGGCCGGATTCGAACACCTGGGGTTTTCCCGGTTGGACAGGCGACTGCGCTTTGGCCTCAAGGATTGCCTCGCGCAGCTTCGCAGCATATTGCGGATTAGTAAGACCCACGACGGGGACGGAGACAAAATCCGCGTCGCCCAGGTAAGCGGCGCGGTCCGCGTAGGCCCGCCGCATGGTCTCCGCGATGAGGCGCATCGCCTGGAAGGAGTTTGGCGGGCCGAGCTCCAGCGGCTCCAGCACATTCAACATTTCAATCAAGCCCACACCTCCCGAGCTGGGCGGCGGGACCGTCAGAATCTCATAACCACGGAAGTGACCAACCAGGGGTGGGCGCAACTTGGCCTGATATTGTTCCAGGTCCAGGAGTTTCATGAGCCCGTGATGCTTTTCCATTGTTGCCACGATAGCTCTGGCCACGCGCCCTGTGTAGAAACCCTTGGGACCGCGCCGGGCGATCTCGCGGAGCGTCCTTGCCAGATCTGGTTGCTTGAAGATTTCACCCGGCTCGTAAGGGCGGCCATCCCTCAGGAAGATGCGGCGCGATTCGGGGAATTTGGAAAGCAGCTCGCTCGCTTCACGAAGCGTCTCGCTGAATGAATAGCTGACCGGGAAACCTTGCTCGGCCAGGCGGATGGCGGGTTCAAGGACACGCGCCAAACCCAACTTGCCATTTTTCTGCTCAGCAAGGGCGAGGCCGGCGACGGTTCCTGGCACTCCCACCGCCAGCGGGCCGACTGTGCTCGCCTCGAGATTTGCCTCGCCTTTTGCATCCAGATACATGTCTCGGGACGCCGCGGCGGGCGCCTGCTCGCGGTAATCCACCACGACAGATTCGCCGCTCGCCCGCCGAATCAGCATGAACCCGCCGCCTCCGATGTTCCCGGCGGCAGGATGCGTGACCGCCAGGGCAAACCCCGTTGCCACCGCCGCGTCGACAGCATTGCCACCCGCCCGCAGCATTTCAAGACCTGCCTCCGAAGCCAGGGGTTCGCTGGAAACCACCATCCCGTTTCGCGCCGCAACGGGACTGAAGGTGAAAGCCGGAAGGGCGGACGTCAACAGGGCGGTCGCCAGGCAGTACTGGATGGAACGCTTGAACAGCACAATACCTCACCAAAAGCCCGAGCTCAGGTCTTGCAGTGGGGCGACGCGCCCCCCAGCCAGTAAGGACACGCTGGCGAGACTTCTATCGAAAGAAGTAACTCTAGGGGAAAACCTAAGGAGCGTCAAGTTTGGAACGGGTGGAGCAGCTCACCAGCAGCGCGTTGACTTGGCTGGGAGTGGTTCTTATACTCCAGAGGCGGTTGAGGGATTGGGATTTGGGAACAGCGATGAAAGTGGTCGTGGTAGGGGGACATGCGCGGAATATCGGCAAGACCTCCGTCATGGCGGGGTTGATTCAGGGCCTGAAGTCGCGCCGCTGGACGGCGGTGAAGATCACCCAGCACGAGCACGGAATCCCATCGCTCGAAGGCGAGCCGTGTGGGTGCGCACCAGCCGAGCACCCCTACATGCTGACGGAAGAGAAGGATCCCCAGGGTCGGGGCGACACCTGCCGTTTTCTTGCGGCGGGCGCCAGGCGGTCGCTTTGGCTGCGCGTCCGACAGGGGCGGCTGGGAGACGCCTTCCCGGCACTGCAACGAGCCTTGAAGAACGCCCCTTTCGTGATAATCGAAAGCAACAGCATCCTGGACTTCCTGATGCCTGACGTCTACCTGGTGGTCCTGGACAGTGCGCAGCCCGATTTCAAGAATTCGGCGCGAAAGTTTCTGAAGCGAGCGGACGCGCTGGTTCCTATCGCGGCGCGGGTCGACCCGCGCGCCTGGGCCGCTCTCGACCCTCGCCTCCTCGACAACAAGCCGGTATTTCCGGTTTCAAGCCGCGACTATACGAGCCCCGATCTTTGCCGCTTTGTCCGCCAAAGACTCCGGCATCCTAGCAAGGGAGGGCAGGCGCGGAGCCCCTCGCGCGGCTCGCGCAAGGAGTAGCAAACATGGCCGCACTGAGCAAGGCTGAAATCCGGGAAAAGCTGAAGGAAATGCCGGGATGGTCCCACGTTGGAAAAAGCATGCAGAGGAAATTCATGTTCAAGTCCTTCCCGGCAGCGATGGCGTTCGTTAACAGGATCGCCGAGGCTGCCGAAAGGGCCGGGCATCATCCCGACATCAACATCCGGTATAGCCTTGTCGAGATCAGCCTGTGGACGCACAGCGAGGGAGGCGTCACCGAGAAAGACTTTCAACTCGCCCGGCAGCTGGACCAAATTGCCGGGACGATTTCTTCAGGCACCAGCGCCCCAACCGCGCTCGCGTGACTCCCGCTATCTTCCTCCGCTTGCCGGAAGAATCAACCCGCAAAGCTCTTCTTTTCGGGGGCGCACTTCCGCGAGCTAATAGAAGAGTTATCGTTATTTCTTGCTTAACCTTGTACTCCGGGGGTAAAGGTAACTAGAATGGGGAGTTTTTGAGGTCCTGGAATGGCCACATTCGCCCAATGGGTTCACGTGACCGCCGCGGTGCTCGGCATGGGAGGCATCGGCTTCCTGCTGGTCATCCTGATCCCAGCCACGCGAGTCCTGAGCCCCGAGCAGCGGGAGGTGCTCCTGAAAGCCGTGCTGGCTAAATTCCGTTGGGTCAGTTGGGCGGTGATCATCCTGCTTCTGGCCTCCGGCCTCTATAACGTCCGGCTCGCCTGGGAAGTGCCGTGGGGAACGTACTGGAAGTTCCTAACTATTAAAATCATTCTGGCCCTGTTAGTCTTTGCAATTTCGTTGTGCCTGACGGTGCCGCTCAAGTTCCTGGCTTGGTTTCGCGCGCGACGAGATTTGTGGCTTTCCGTGGCGTTCGGACTGGGGATCGCCACCCTCCTGATCTCCGCATACCTGAGGCGTGGTTGAATGTCAGATCCTTCTCGAAGCCCGCTGGCCGATTATCACCAGAGCCAGGGTGCGACCCTGGGCGAATATCACGGCGCAATCGTTCCCGTCCGTTTCTCGGATCCCCGCGCCGAGCACGAAGCGGTGCGCACGGCTGCGGGACTCTTCGACTTCTCTTTCCGCGCCAAGTTTGTCTTAAAGGGGGAAGACCGGGTCCGCTTCCTTCAGGGGATGGTCACGAACGATGTCAAGAAACTCTCGCCCGGCCAGGGTACTTACGCCACGTTGCTCAACGCCCAGGGACACATCCTGGCGGACCTACACGTCTACTGCGCGGAAGAGCGTTTCCTGGTGGATACCGACGCCGACCTGCGAGAGAAGGCTATGCAGGTCTTCCAACGTTACATTATCGCGGACCGAGTCGGACTGGAGCCGCTGGACCTCCAGGCGCTGGCGTTCCAGGGGCCGCGGGCGCGGGGACTTCTCGAAAAGACTCTGCACATTGACCTGCCGGCTCTCGAAGAATTTGGCCATGTTGATTCGAACTACGCAGGGTTCCCCGTTCGTATTGTGCGCGTGAGCAGCACCGGCGAGGAAGGCTACGAGCTCTGGGTCGGCGCAAAAGGAATGCTGGCGGTGTGGGGAGCGGCGTGCGGCCAGGCGCCCACGTACGATATGCTCCCCTGCGGAACGGCGGCGCTCGAGAGCCTTCGCATCGAAGCCGGTATCCCCCGCTACGGCCCGGACCTGGCTGAAGACACGCTGCCGCTCGAGGCAGGCCTGTTCAATGCTCTGAGCTTTAACAAGGGCTGCTACGTCGGCCAGGAGATAGTGGAGCGCGCTCGCAGCCGCGGCCACGTGAACTGGAAACTGGTTGGCCTGGTTGTGGACGCGGCCCAGGCCCCCGCGCCGGGTGAGAAACTACGTTCGGCAGCAAAGGATATCGGAGAGATTACCAGCGCCTGCGTCTCACCGACGCTGGGCAAGACTCTCGCGCTCGCCTACGTGCGCAAGGAGGAGGCAGAACCTGGGGTGAAACTCGCGCTCGCCTCCGGTCCAGCCGCAGAAGTCACCGCACTTCCCTTCTACCGCCGCGCCACGGATTCCGCCACGGCGTGACAGTCGCCTCAAAAGGAAACTAAACTCGAGACTCGGCAAGTAACCTGGCAAGCATTGCTCCTGGAAGCGTAGGCCGGCGTGTGACGGAAAGGGCCCTTAACGCCTCCCGCAGGATGGCCACGAAGGCTCTCCGGTACAGAGGATTGGCGGAGTTGCAGCCCCTGGATGCACGGTCCCCGGCAATTTGCGATGTTCGGGTCTCGAATTTCAAGTTTCGACGGATGAGGCTACTTGGTGTGAAAGACGGCTTCTTTGAATGACCCGCGCTCCCGCATGATTTTCTTTTGCAGCATGATGATGGCCTGGAGCAGTTGCTCCGGCCGGGGAGGACACCCGGGGACGTAAACATCGACAGGAAGGAATTGGTTCACACCCTGGACGATGGCGTAGTTGTTGAAGACCCCGCCGGATGTCGCGCAAGCGCCCATCGAAATCACCCACTTGGGCTCCGGCATCTGCGCATAAAGCTTCTTGATCACCGGGACCATCTTCTGTGAAACGCGCCCGGCCACAATCATCAGGTCGGCTTGGCGCGGCGAACCGCGAAAGACCTCCGCCCCAAAGCGCGCCAGATCGAAACGCGCCGCGCCCGTGGACATCATCTCGATGGCACAGCAGGCCAGGCCAAAGCTCATCGGCCACAGGGAAGACTTGCGCGCCCAGTTCACCGCCTGGTCGAGCTTGCAGAAGATTAATCCCTCGAACCCGGACTGGTTAGAAGATTCCATTTGCATGCCCATTCCACACTTATTATGCCACGGTGCGCGCCCGGCTTCAATCACCTCGCGGATCTTTTGCTTACTTCCCTGCTCTCTTGTGGACCCCGATGGCAGCTCTGGGGCGTGTGTGAAAACTGCCGTTCGCAGCTTGTAACGCCGCCCTTTGCGGCGGCAATTGTTTGAACACACGTATGCCAGGCTGAACCCAGGCGCCACAATAACCGACTTTCACACAAACTCTTTGTGGCGCCATTTGTGGTTGGATAATCCCGCCCCTACGGATGCAGCAGGATCTTTCCAAAGAATTCGCGGCTTTCCATTTTCTTTTGCGCGGCGGCGGCTTCTTTCAGAGGAAAGGTGGAATCAATCACGGCCTTGAGCTTTCGTTGCGCGATGAACTTCAGCGCGTCCGTCAGCTCCGCCTTGCCGCCCATAAACGAGCCGAGGATGGAACGCTGGCGGCCGTAAAGCGCTTGCACATTCAGTTTCACTTCGCCGCCGCTGGTGACGCCGCAGGTGACCAGTCGCCCGTAAGTGGCGAGCGAATCGAAGCAGGCCTCCCAGACGGCTGCGCCCACGTGCTCGACGATAACGTCCACGCCGCGTTTGTTCGTGAGCCGCTTCACTTCCTCGGCAATCGATTGCTTCGTGTGGTTGATGACCTCATCAGCCCCGAGACCTCGCGCTTTCTCGAGCTTGGCGTCGGTCCCGGCGGTGGCAATGACGCGCGCTCCAACAAGTTTTGCAATCTGCATGGCGGCGCTGCCCACTCCTGACCCCGCGCCGACCACCAGCACAACCTCGCCCGGCTTCAGCCCGGCGCGCGTAAACAGCATGTGCCAGGCGGTGATGAATACCAGCGGCACGGCGGCGGCCTCGTCAAAGCTCAGGTCGCCGGGGATGGGGATGACGTTCATCTCGGGTGATTTGATGTACTCCGCGTAGCCGCCGTCGACGAAGACGCCGAAAAGCGTGTAGTGGCGGCAGGCGCTGTCCAGGCCCTTGAAGCATGCCTCGCACTGCCCACAACTGATACCCGGGCAGAGCAGCACGCGGTCGCCGGCCTTGACGCGCGTGACCAGCGCGCCCACCTGGGCAACTTCCCCGGAGATATCACTGCCCACGATGTGCGGCAGTTGCAGCTTCCAGTCGCGCACACCCATGCGCAGCCACAGGTCGAGGTGATTCAGCGCGCAAGCTTTCACCCTGATGAGAACTTCGTGGGCCTGGATCTTTGGCTCCGGCGCGTCCTCGTACTTGAGAACGTCGATGCCGCCGTGCTCGTGGAATCGCACTGCTCTCATGGAAGCACACCTCCCCTGAGTCCTCTCAATGCAGTCAAGAGTTTACCCTACTTTCCGCGCAAGAGAAGTCGTGTGGCGAACTCGTTGTGGGACACGCCCGCGTACTCAGGAAAGCTGGACCACTTCCACCGCTCGGGCCGCTTCACCAGAGCTCGGCGTACCGGTCAGCCAATCCACGATCACGAAGATGTAGCGGTCATAAAGGAACGGACGCCGCAACCTGGATATGCGATCAATCTACCGGCGGTGCGGTGCCGAGGCAACAAGGAAGCGAGCCGGCGAGCGCTGGCCGGCGCGAAAAACGGCGGACATCCAGATCGGGTCCGCGCTATGCTTGCTTGCAATTCAAATCCGGCATCTTTGCCAAATTTCAATATTTCAATTACGTTCCCCTGGCTTACATCAGCCCGGCACTCCCATTGCGCCTTACGCCGCAATCGGTACAGGCTTGACCGAGATGTCTGTTCCATCAATGGTAATCTCTTTTGCGAACTGCTTGCCTGGCGAATTGTCAGAGGCAAGCATGTATTTCGTTCTCCATCTTTTTTCCCACTGCTTCATTACATGCTTATGACCGAAGAGAATCAGGTCAATCCGACTGTAAACTGTGCTGGCTAGTGCCTTGGCGTCCTTCAATTCCATGAACGGGTCGTTCACAATGAAGGGATGGTGATGAAAGAACAGCACCTTCGCCATTCCCGCACTCGCAGTCTGCATAAGGATCGTATTTAGCGCACCGAGTTGGGATTCCCCAATTTCGCCGCAGGCGAAATCAAAGGGATGCTCAGTCTCAAGGTTTGAGTCCAGCGCGATCAGCATGATCTGTGTGCTGCCATCCCTGATCACATTCACGACTGGTGTGGAGTCACCTTTGAACGTCCCCCCCTGGTTCAACTGTTTTGCCAGGACATTATCAAAGCGCACAGCCCGTTCGTAGCTGTAAAAATTGCCCGCTGCTCCAAAGTCGTGGTTGCCAGGGGAAATGAAGATCCTACCTGTGAACGGCTTAAGCAAGGCATATGCGTTTTCAAACTGCTCCACCGCACCATCATCAGTAATGTCCCCAGTGATAACAAGACGGTGGTCTGGATATTTTGCCGACACAAAACTGAGCATGGAGCTCACATCTTTGTTGTCGCTGTCGTGCGTGTGAATGTGAAGGTCACTCAGATGGAGGAATTTCATAAAAACCTCCTTTTTGATTTTTCGAAATCCGGGTGTAAACGCCAGCAAGTGAGTTTGTCTGTCCCCTACGCGACCAACGATGTTCGGGAACGTGACACTAGTACTCCTTGATGTGCCTCCAAAACCGCGGACTCCACCGGCCAAAACGGTACCGATTCTGTCGGGAGGAAACTTTCCAAACCTTGTAGGGATACCAGCTAAGGCGAAACTCCAGGCTGACCGTCTTGTTCAAGCGGCTCGAGAGCAGGGGCCCAACCTGGACAGTGAATCCGCCATGCGGAGTTGGAATCTCGACCATTGGACCGCCGCGATACCACGTCCCACCGTACTGGCTACCTCTGTCGGTCCAATCAAATCTCCACAGCGGGCCTCCATAAAAACCGAACAGGTTCGTCAAGTGACGTTCATAGGTAGCCCCAACTGTGACGGCCCTATTCACTCGGCCCGTATCCACCAACTGTCCGCTAGACAGTCCCGTCAGATACTGGAGGTCCAGCGCAACCCGTCCAGGCAGGGGGATGCCAAGCAACAAGCCAAGGGGTTCGAACAGTGATACCACTCCACTCACTGACAGCCCGCGGCCTGCGGAACTCTGTGTGTACCCAGCTCGTATGCCCGCAGCAGGAAAGACATAGTTCTTGAAAATGGCTCTAGGCTCCTTGCTATCGGGATGTGAAGTCAAAGAGCTATCGGCGCACTCCTTGGTTTCTGGTTTCGTGCAGGGGCCACTCGGGGAAGCGGGAAAGCCCTGCAATTCGTATTCACGTCCGTCGCGGTTGGCCCCCAAGAATCCTTGGTTCACGGCTTTGGGGAAAATATACTTGAAGCGAGGAGGAAGCAGGCGATCTTCCTTCGTGCGCGGAACTGTCATCGACGCGTCGTACTTCGTGACATGGGAATCACTGATGCCAATGGCATCGCGAATGCCCCAGACTTGCGATTGCTCGGCATTAACATTCGTGTCAATTCCAGGATTAAAGCGCCCGTCCTGATTGATATCCGGGGCTGTCGCATGTTTGCCGAGTTCCACCATGGCGACAATAGGCAGCGGGATCGGAGATGCACCAGTGCGACGGATCGTGTTGTACATGTTGTTCGGACTCAAAAATGAATGAGCTGCACCCAAAACGGTGAGAGGCCGACCACCGAGTTTGTCGACCTCCACGAAAATGTGCTCCGGGTCGTGCATATGGCTTTTGACCCCCCCTACATCGAACGGGTAATAGGTCCAGTATTCGAATAACCAAGTACCCCGGCACGAGTTCGTCTTATAGAGCACTTTACTGTCCTCCCACGGCCTTGGATGCTCGGGGAGATACCAGCGTCTGTAGAGGCAATCGGTCTGCTCTTGGCCCGCACCGCCGGGGCATCCGAGGTTGCTGTCGATGGCGCTGGGCCAGATATCCGTGGCCGAAGGGTATACCGTTTCCTCCCGCGCAAACTCAAACACTGGCGCGTATAGGTCATGGAATGGCTGAACGAACGTAATGCCGTGCCATTTCACCTTGGCAGCATCGGGATGACGTGAGTCCACGCACACATAGGAGTAGGCCCTCTTGTCCCCGCACGACTTCGGCGCCTTGTCAAAATCAGAGTGTGGATACAGAGTCTTGAGGACCTCAATGAGCCCGCCGGTCTGGTCCTTCCCGCTTGTATCCACCGGCGAAAACTTCGAGTCGTCACTCGTGAAGAGATAAGCCTTCGGCGACTCGGCCCCGGTCGTCAACACGAAATCATCCTTATCCTTCGCGCCTGTGGCGAGGAGAACCGCGTCGTCAGACAGTCGTGGGCTGATGGTCCCCGCCGGTTTGTCAAATCCTTCCATGTCGCGAATTACAAGCTGGGTGTTGCCTGTGATGTAGACAACCTTGCCTGATGCCAACTCTGTTGCTTTTATGGCCCCTTCGAGATTGAACAACAGTCTCAGTTTGGGGGATACACTTACATCCGATTTCTCTTCGCGGTATACCGTTATCCCAGCCGACGTTCGATGGAAAAAGAGTACCGGAGCCTGACCGGGTGACGCCAAGCTGTGTTGGTGCTCACTCAAATCACTGGAAACCGGTTCGGCAGTAAGGTCGATTATGATGGGTGGTTTCTCAGGGCAGGATACTAGCATCTTGGTTCCCGTCGGAGCCAGCGATATGGAGTCAGGATTGCACGGTCGCGCGGACAAAGGCAGGAGAATGGTCCGCAGGCGCCACTTCGCGGCATTTCGGAAGAGAGCCGTATTGCCGTAAGGAGTCGCCAAATAGACCTTGTCCTGCCCGGATCCATAGGCAACCAGATCATATACGCTCAGGAGGTTGGTGCTTGCAGGCGAACAGTCGCGTGGGGACGCGTAGACGAGTGCTGGTACTACTAAGAAAACACACAGAACAGCGGCCAATTTACGCATGGAGTGGATCTCCTCCTGTCATCTGTTTAGTAAGAGAAGAATCGCTACAAACATCCAGGCTTGTTTAATCGCATCAATGCGCCGATGTGAAAGACCATCGTCGTCGCGATTCCAGAGGCGACAATCTGGGTGCCAAACAGATACTGACTGTTGGCGAGGGCGTTCGACGGGTATTCGGCGAAAATAGCAGAAGGAGGAGCATTTCCGACCGCTGCGCTTTCAGATCGCATGATGCCCTCCACTGCGCGATCCGCGGGGACCAATTCCCCTGGGTCGTCCACAATTGTCCTCATGTAGTTCTAAGCCTCTCTGTGATTCCTGGGTCCTGGGATCACCTTGCCCGGTGTAAGCGGTAGGGAAAAGAAGCCCAACAGGAGAAATGCAATTGGGGTTGTGCCTCGCGAACTGACAGGGAAGCAGTTGAGTTGGTGATGCCGGTTCCACATGAGCCCCCTCCCGGTGTATGGGTAGGCTCGGGATCCCTCGGTCCGGAGCGGCCCAGGGCTCCCTTATCAATACATCCAGAAGTGGTAGTTGTCAAGAGGCAAAACAATGTACGCGACAATATGTCTCTTGCACAGGCTATCAATCAACGGAACGTCTCCGGGCTGGCTAGTGCAGACCCCGGCCGTGTGGGGTCTGCGATTTCCCGAGGGGCAAGGCGAGTCATTCCCATTGCGAGTCCGTCGGCTGACGGTGATCGCAGACTGCACAAATCAGCGGTCTGCGCCAGCCGGCCTTTTCCGAACCGATCAGCCGCAAGGTCGGGTCCTGGGAGAGCCTCTGGGCGTTGTGGAGGTCTTTCTAATCCGCCAGGCGACTATCGACCGATGGCCGCAGCAGGTCGGCGAAGGGAAACTGCGTATTCTTCCCACGGCGCGAGTCGGTCAGATGTTGTTCGATGAATTCTCCGAACCCGAGTCGCTCGTCGAGTTCCCGCACCAGGATCAGGCCGCCGTCGGCCCGCCGCCCAGAGGCTTTGGCCGACGGGTCGGAAGTGACGCGGGAACCTTGGATGCCGCTTCCGCCAGAAATTATCTTAAGGAGGCGGCATTGAAAATCGACCTGGAGAGAGGCGTGGAAGGAGAGCTGAAAGGGCTGATTTTGTATCTCATCCATTGGGCATTGACCTCCGGAGCGCTTTCATCGCGCTCATACCCACATGAATATTGATGACGGCGACAATCCGAAGATTCGGAGGTAAAGCTCAAAATGGAAATGTGGGTTTAACGCGTTGCGTACTTTTGACGAGCCCACAGTTGAATCGTGCCGTTGCGAGCAGCCTAAGAGCAGCACGAAAAGCCCCGCAGCCAAGCGGCTTTGGGGACGTCAGGTCTCGTTGACATTGATGCGTCCGATGTTTAACCTAGCGGAGAGGGCCCGTGGATATTTTCGCTGAGATCGCCAAGCTGAAGAAAGAAGGGCGCAAGGCGGCGCTGGCCACCATCATCCAGGTGCAGGGTTCCATCCCCAGCTATGAAAGCTCCAAGATTCTGATCCGCGACGACGGCTCGATCCTGGGCACGGTGGGCGGTGGGTGCGTGGAGGCGGAGGTGTGGTCCGTGGCGCAGGAGGTGATGCGCGAGGAGAAGCCGCGCCGGCTCCACTTCAACTTGAACAACAATCCGGAGATGGAAAACGGCCTGATCTGCGGCGGCTCACTGGACATTTTCGTTGAGCCCATCTTGGCCACGCCCACCGTCTATCTGCTCGGCGGCGGGCACATCTCCCTGTATGTCTCCAAGGTTGCCAGCCTGGCGGGCTTTGACACGGTGATCGCGGATGACCGCGAAGCGTTTGCCAGCCAGGAGCGATTCCCCGAGGCCCGTGAAACTTACGCGGGGCCTTGGGAGGAAGTCCTGCCCAAGCTGCTGGTGAACGCTCTTTCTTACCTGGCAATTGTCACGCGTGGCCACAAGGGCGACCTCGACTGCCTGCGCTGGGCGGTGACCACGCCAGCGCGTTACATCGGCCTGATCGGCAGCAAGCGGAAAATCATCGAGATTTACAAGATCCTGGAAAGCGAAGGTGTGCCGTTGGAAAGGCTGGAGCGGGTTCACGCTCCCATCGGACTCGACATCGGCGCGCTGACACCGGAAGAAATCGCGGTGGCAGTTGTGGCAGAAATGATTGCAGTCCGCCGCAACGCCACGCCTTCTGTTCCTTTTCTCGCTTACAAACCCAAAGCGCAACACACCACATGATTACGGGTCTCGTCCTTGCCGCCGGTGAATCCTCCCGCATGGGGGCTGACAAAGCGCTCCTCACCTACCGCGGCCGGACGTTTCTCGAAGGCATTTTAGCGATCTTGCATGAGGCTGCCGTAGAGCGTGTGGCCGTGGTACTGGGGCATCATGCGGAAGAGATTCAGCGCGCGGTGAACCTTCGAAGCGTCCAGGTGGTGATCAACCGGGATTACCGGCGAGGCCAGACGTCCTCGCTGCAAGCGGGGCTACAAGCTCTGGCCAGTCCGGACCTGGAAGCCGTTGTGCTCTGCCTGGTGGACCACCCCGCCGTCCCCGTTGAGGTAGTGAAGAGACTCCTGGCGAGCTTCCGGCAATCGCCTGCGCCGGTGGTGATTCCCACCTTCCAGGGCCAGCGCGGGCACCCGGTGCTGATTGGACGGGCTTTGTTGGAAGAGTTGTTGCGGCTGTACCCTGAGGAGGGCGCGAACACCGTCATGCGGAAACATCGCGGCACGACTCAGTTCGTCGAAGTCGAGGAGCGTGGAATTCTGCTCGACGTGGACGACGAGGAAACCTATCGCCGAATCGAGGATGGGTAGGGGCAATGAGCGATGGGGACAGATCAATCCCCACCCTACGCGCTCATCTCAAATCAGGAGGGAGGGCCACGATGGCCCTCCCCGACCATCAGGGCTATACAAACTTGGTCTGCCCGGGCATGCCCACGGGCGGCACGGCCAGCGGAGCGTCCCAGTCGAGCTTGGCGGGCATCAGGTTTTCCTGGGAATTCAGCATCTGCTCCCAGGTGATCGCTTGCCCGGTGTACGCCGCCGCGCGCCCCATGATAGCCGTCAGGGTGCTCTCGGCGATGTTCTTCAACTCGTTGATCGGCTTACCGGCTCGGATGCTCTCGATCAGGTCGGTATGCTCCTGGACGTAGGGTTTGTTGTCCGGGCGGTCGAAGCTCCAGGGGCGCTGGCCGGTAATGGCAAACTTCTTGTAAGGGACGATCTGGCAAAAACCTTTGGTACCGGCAAACGCTTCCGAGACGTTATTCTCGCACTCGGGCATTTGCCGGCACATGCTCATCAGGTGACAGCCGTTTTCGTACTCGAAGTCAATGACGAAGTGGTCGTAGATATGGCCGAAGACCGGATCCGTGCGGACTTGCCGGCCACCCACGCCCACGGCGCGGACGGGGTGGGCGCCGAGAGCCCAATTGACCACATCCAGGTTGTGGACGTGCTGCTCGACGATGTGGTCGCCACACAGCCAGGTGAAGTAATACCAGTTGCGCATCTGCCATTCCATGTCCGTCCAGCCCGCCTCCCGGGGGTGAAACCACAGGCTGCCGGTGTTGAAGTAGGCGCGGGCGGACACAATCTGGCCGATGGCCCCGTCGTGCAACCGCTTGAGGGTTTCCTGGTGACCGGTGCTGTGCCGATACATGGTCCCGGAGGCTATGCCGATCCCTTTGGCCTTGGCCTGCTCGTAAACCTCCAGGCAGGCGCGAACCCCCGGGGCGTCCACGGCCACGGGCTTCTCGGCGAACACGTGCTTGCCCGCGGCCACGGCGGCTTTGAGGTGCTGCGGACGAAAACCCGGCGGGGTGGCCAGGATCACGTAATCCACGCCGCTGGCGAGCACCTTTTCGTAAGCGTCGAAGCCCACGAAGCAGCGCTCGTCGGGCACGTCCATCTTGTCGCCGATTTCCTGTTTCAGGGTGTTACGGCTGGCCTCGAGTTTGTCTTTGAAAGCGTCGCCCATGGCCACCAGCTTGACGTTGGGCGCGGCATTAACGACATCATCCGCCGCGCCGGTGCCGCGTCCACCGCAGCCGATCAGCCCCACGCGGATCAGGTCGCTGCCGGCCCCGTGCACGGCGGGAGCGAACCCCAACTGGGAGGCGACTGTCCCCCCGATCACGGCGGCGGTGGAGTTCTTCAGGAACTCCCGGCGCGAGCTAAGGGTTTTGCCCTTTTGCTTTGACATGCTCATCATGAAAACCTCCACGACAATGACTGGGTATAACGAAAGCCGACAACACGGGGAGCTCTTACCGTTTCTCCACGAGGCGCCAGAAACGCACCAGCGCGCTCCCGTTCGACCAAACGGCTGACCCGGGAACTTGCTTGAAGAAGCGTGCGGACTCAAAAGCCGACGCCCAGCGTCGCCTGGAACTCTGGTCTCGACGCTCCTCGATCAAACCAGCTTGGTCTGTCCGGGCATGGCCGCCGGCGCCACGGGCAGTTCACCTTCCCATTCGAGCTTAGCAGGCATGAGGCTTTCCTGGGAGTTCAGCGCTTGCTCCCAGGTGACCTCCTGACCTGTGTACGCAGCCATGCGCCCCAGGATGGCCGTGAGCGTGCTCTCGGCAACATTCTTGAGCTCATTGTAAGGCTTGCCAGCGCGGATGGCCGCGATCAGGTCAGTGTGCTCCTGCACATACGGCTGGTCCTCTTTTCCCTTCTCGCCGACGTAAGGCACGCCCTCTCGAGCCCTGGCGCTGAACTTCCACGGGTTCATCCCCGTAATCGTGTACTTGCTCACCTGGCAGGAGCCTTTGGTCCCGGTGAGAGCTTCAGAGACGCTGTCCACGCAGTTGGGCATTTGCCGGCACATGCTCATCATATGGACGCCGTTCTCGTACTCGTAATCGATGGCGAAGTGGTCGTAGATGTTGCCGTACTCCGGCCCGGTGCGCACCTGTCGGCCACCCACACCCACGGCGCGGACGGGGTGAGCCCCCATCGCCCAGTTCACCACGTCCAGGTTGTGCACGTGCTGCTCGACGATGTGGTCCCCGCAAAGCCAGGTGAAGTAATACCAGTTGCGTAACTGCCACTCCATATCGCTCCAGCCGGCCTCCCGCGGGTGCACCCAGATGCTCCCCTGGTTCCAATAGGCGCGGGCCGCCACGATCTTGCCGATGGCCCCGTCCTGAATTCGCTTCAGCGTTTCCAGGTAGCCGGCCTGGTGGTGGCGCTGGGTTCCCACGCCAATGGCGAGTCCCTTGGCTTTCGCCTGCTCGTAGGTCTCCAGCACCGTGCGGATGCCCGGGGCATCCACGCCCACGGGCTTCTCCGCGAAGATGTTCTTGCCGGCGGCCACGGCGGCCTTGAGGTGAATCGGGCGGAAACCCGGGGGAGTGGCCAGGATGATGTAGTTCACATCGCTGGCGAGCACCTTTTCGTAAGCGTCAAAGCCGACGAAGCAGTGGTCGTCCGGAACCTCCGCCTTGTCGCCCAGATCGTCTTTGAGGATTTTGCGGCTTTCGTCCAGTCGATACTTGAAGACGTCTCCCATGGCCACCAGCTTAACGTTGGGCGCAGCCCCAAGCGCATCTTCCGTGGCGCCGGTGCCGCGCTCACCGCAACCGATAACTCCGAGCTTGATGACGTCGCTTCCCTCGGCGTGCACGGCGGAAATCGTACCCAACCCCGCCGCCACGGCTCCGCCTATCACCGCAGCAGTTGAGGTCTTCAGAAACTCCCGCCGCGAGGGCGGGGACTTCTCTGTTTCGTTTGGTGTACTCATGCTCTTATCCTCCTATAATGGCAATATCCGTCTGAAACCTGACGGCGTTCCATCAAGGTAATAATACTTCTCTGCGCGCACGGGAACTCGTCATTTATCTCCAGCCGTACTCACTTCAGGCGAAGGCGCCTTCGGGGTTTCCTGCTCTTCCAGTGGCCGAACCACACGAAACCCTACAAACGTCGCGTCGGTGAGCCACCAGATACTTCGAGGCCGCTGCGGGTCTTGCCGGTTCCATTCCAGGTTAGAGGCGCGACGCGACGCGCAGCGAAGACGCGAAGCATCGTCATCCCAGGAGCCGCCCCGGACCACGTGGGGGTACTGTTGCTTCTCGGGTATCACGACGGGCGCCACGGCAGGCAGCAGCGGGTCGAAGGTCTTGTAGAAGTCCTTGTTATAAAGGTCCAGGCACCACTCCGCGACGTTTCCGTGCATGTCATAAAGGCCCCAGGGGTTGGGCTTTTTCAAGCCGACTGGGTGAGGCATGGCCTCGGAGTTGTCCATGTACCAGGCGTAGCGACTCAGGTCTCTGGGGCTTACGCCGAAGCTGTAAGCCGTCTTGGAGCCGGCCCGGCAGGCGTATTCCCATTCGGCCTCGGTGGGCAGGCGGTAGGTCTTGCCGGTCTTGGCCGAGAGCCACCGGCAGTACTCCGTGGCAGCGTGATGGGTAACACTGATCACCGGATGCCCCTTCCGCCCGTAGCCAAAGGTCGGGTCGGAATAGGGAGGCGTGGGACGGGTGATGGCGTCGGCATCAATCTCCCTCTCCCCCTGCGTGGCGAGACTCACGCTTTGCCCCTGTTTCTTTGGAATGAACTTGCTGAAAGCAAACAGGTTGTATTCCTCCCAGTTCGTTTCGGTTTTTTCCATCCAGAATGGCTGGGTGGTGACGAGGTGCTGTGGGCCCTCATCGGCAGAACGCTTGACCTCTTTTGCGGAGCTGCCCATCTTGAAGGTGCCACCCGGAATCGGCACCATCTCAAACTTGACCCCGCTGCCAGGGATGACTTCGACATACGCCTTCATCTCCGCCGGCGCAGCCGTCGCCGGCTTCGGCTCCGCCGCCGGCTCTTGTGCGTGGAACTTCCACGTCGCGAACAGAACGCAAACCAGAAACCCAATTCCTGCCCAACGATACCAACCCACTTTTTGAATCCCCCCCTGGTCGCTGTACTTTCTCTGCGCTTGGTCGGCACGGTGTACTAAACTCTTGCCGTGACCCTCCTCGTGCCCTTCAAGCGCCACAGCACGGCGGCGTGCCTGCTACTGGCGGTTGCCACCCGCGGTTTCTGCCACAATCCAGAATTGCGCCGGTTCGAATTCTCCCAGATCCACATGGCGACGCGCTTCAGGATCGTCCTTTACGCCCGGGACCAGGCCACCGCCACGCGCGCCTCGAACGCGGCCTTCGCCCGCATCAAAACGCTGGATAATATCATGAGCGATTACCAACCGAGGAGCGAATTGATGCGGCTCTCGAAGCACGCCGGTGGCCCTCCGGTCAAAGTGACCGAAGACCTTTTCCGCGTCCTGGCCGCGGCGCAAGCGCTCGCCAAGCGGTCGGATGGGGCCTTCGACGTTACGGTTGGCCCGGTCGTGCGACTCTGGCGCCGGGCGCGTCGCCAGCACGAATTGCCAGAACCGGAACGCCTGGCGCGGGCGCAGAAACTCGTGGGCTATGACAAGCTCCGTCTGGACGCAAAGGCGCGCACAGTTCAACTCCCCAAACCGGGAATGCTGCTTGACCTCGGGGGCATCGCGAAGGGCTACGCGGCGGACGAAGCCCTGGCCGTCTTGAAGCAGATGGGCATTCGCAGCGCGCTGGTGGCGGGCGGCGGTGACATCGCGGTCGGCGCTCCTCCGCCGAGCAGCACCGGCTGGCGCATCGGCATCGCCCCCCTGGATTCGCCCGAAAAAAAACCGACGCGCTACCTGCGGCTCCACGACGCGGCGGTATCAACTTCGGGTGACGTGGAACAGCACGTCGAGATCGGTGGTAAGCGTTACTCCCACATCGTCGATCCGAGAACAGGCCAAGCGCTGGTGGGCCGAAGCAGCGTGACGGTGATCGCGCCCAATGGCACCACCTCCGACAGCCTGGCAACAGCCGTCAGTGTCCTGGGGCCAAAGCGCGGAGCCGAGCTTATTGAATCAATCCAGGGTGCAGCAGCACTGTTCATTAAGGAGACGGAGAAGGGCGTTCAAACCTTCGAAGTGCGATTCCCACCCAATACACCGCCAAGCGCGGTGCAGCCTCCCCACCAAAAACTATGAACTCCTGTGCGCCTCCTCAGCAGCCCCCATGGGTGAGCGCGATGATCACGATTATTCCAGTTACAGCTATACCCACGGCCACTCCGATTGCTATTTTCATTCCCGTGCTGAGGTTCGGTCCGAGCTGCCTCACGTCGCGGTAAGCGATCTGAACCGCCGCCGTCTGGTGGTCAGGCAACATGATGAATTGGTCAGGTTCGATCGCCTGAATATTGCCGTGGAACTCCTGCCCTGCTGCTGTCTTCACCATGATGTGCTTGTCGACGCCCAGACCCGCCACCACCCGCTTGGCCTCCGCGGGATCAACTTGGCCCGAGGCCCGATACGTCAGCTTGGCTAGCCGTAGTTGAGCCACTTGATCGTAAGCGACCCGCCGCGGCGAGTTCTCCCGCCCCGAGGCCAACAGGAAAGCTCCTTCCTCAATTGCCGCAATCGAGCCTCCCAACTTCTTGCCATCGGCGAACTGCACCTTGACTCTGGCGCCCACTCCCAACTGGTCCACCTGCTGTCTCGTCAAGGTCGGGTTAGGCGGACTCGCGGCCTCCTGCGGCATGGCCAAATCAGCCAACGAAAGCTGCGTCAGGCCCACGACAAGTCCAATTGCTGTAAGCTTTCGCCAGTCGCTCATATTTTCCGCCTTCCTTAGAGACGACAGCCCCACTGTCGGTTTCGGTGTGGCTGCCTCCTGATAGTCCATTCCGAGATGTCTGTGCAACTTTGTTTGTCTCGTAGCAATCAACACACCAACCAACTGACTGCGCTGCCCGCTTGAGAAATGAAGGGATTAGGAAGGAGGCCGGGAAGGAGCACGCTCGTCAACACGCCGCAATCTGCTGACAGTGCAAGCTCACCCCGACATTCCAAATCCGTCCCGGCCCTCCCCCGCCTCCGGTCCCTGTGCGTTACGTCATCGCTGTCGTGGCCGGGACCGTGCTAGGCTTCGCTATGCTGATGGTGGGTTATGTCAACCGCGACGCGAAGCGCCGCGGAATGAATGTGGCGCTGTGGACGCTCCTGGTTTTCCTTCCCAACGCCATCGGGTTCATCCTCTACTTCCTACTGCGGCATCCACTCCAGATGAATTGCCCGCAGTGCGGCACAGGCGTGAGCGCGCGCTACAACTTCTGCCCAAACTGCCGGCACAACCTCCGCCCCTCTTGCCCGCAGTGCAAGCGCGAGGTGCGCACAGCGGATAAGTACTGCCCCTACTGCGCGCAGGAATTGCCGGCGGTGACGCGCTGACGACGCGAATCACCCACCGTGGTCCAGCTCGCCAGAGCCACTATGGCCCCTTGCGGTGCGAGATGGCTGGCACACCCGATCGCAGGTGCTCCGACACAGCCGTCGTAGGCGCGAGGCGATCCCGCGCAGAAAACAAGCTCGCAGCCGCGCGCTCCCAGCCCGCAGCGGGCGTGTTCCGGGCGTCGGCCCGCCGTGGACTAATCGGCGTGTTCGAGCCAAATCAGGAGCGCGATCACAATCCCTGCGCCCACAGCCCCAGCGATGATCCCGATTTTTGCGCCCGTGCTGAGGTTCGGTCCGAGCTGCCTCACGTCGTTGTAAGCAATTTGGACGGGTGCCGCTTGGTGGTCAGGCAACATGATGAATTGGTCAGGTTCGATCGCCTGAATATTGCCGTGGAACTCCTGCCCTGCTGCCGTCTTCACCATGATGTGCTTGCCGACGCCCAGACCCGCCACCACCCGCTTGGCCTCCGCAGGATCAACTTGGCCCGAGGCCCGATACGTCAGCTTGGCTAGCCGTAGTTGAGCCACTTGATCGTAAGCGACCCGCCGCGGCGAGTTCTCCCGCCCCGAGGCCAACAGGAAAGCTCCTTCCTCAATTGCCGCAATCGAGCCTCCCAACTTCTTGCCATCGGCGAGCTGCACCTTGACTCTGGCGCCCACTCCCAACTGGTCCACCTGCTGTTTCGTCAAGGTCGGATTCGACGGAGTCGCGGCCTCCTGCGGCATGGCCAAATCAGCCAACGAAAGCTGCGTCAGGCCCACGACAAGTCCAATTGCTGTAAGCTTTCGCCAGTCGCTCATATTTTCCGCCTTCCTTAGAGACAACAGCCCCACTGTCGGTTTCGGTGCGGCTGCCTCGTGATAGTCCATTCCGAGATGTCTGTGCAACTTTGTTTGTCTCGCAGCAATCAACACACCAACCAACTGACTGCGCTGCCCGCTTGAGAAATGAAGGGATTAGGAAGGAGGCCGGGAAGGAGCACGCTCGTCAACACACCGCAATCTGCTGACAGTGCAAGCTCACCCCGACATTCCAAATCCGCCCCGGCAGCTTTAGGGAGCCATTAGAACCCGTGATACAGCAGGTCAAGATATGTGAGGGTTTGTAAGAATACCCACGTGCGACCTGTAGCGGGATTCAATCACCATCGCATGTTTTCGGCGCTGCCGCGCAGGGCGGGCTGAAAAGAAGCATAGAGCGCCGCTACAGGTCGAAAAACGCGGTTTTCACCCAGCCTCTAAGCAGAGCTGGTGGACCTAGCGCCCGAGGTGCGGCCACTGCCAGGCGCGTAAGCAGAGAAAAGAACCGTGCGTTGGGAAAAGGGCAGGAAGGCGAGGCCAGCCACACAGAGCAAAGTGAGTGCCCCGAGCCGGTGAACGAGCAACAAGGGCGACGCTGCCCAGGCCATGTCAAGCAGCAGTATCCCGGGAAACATCCGCCGAAACAGCCGTCCGGAATCGGGATAATCAAAAACCACGGCGGATATCAAGTAGATTCGTGCCGCCGCGCCGCAAAGGGCACACAGAAGAACCAGCAGCGGCGGGACCAAGGGTGATTGCAGGCGTTGAATGGCAGGAAGGAGGTAGAGCGCAATAGCGTACATCACCAGATAGCCCATCTGGATGAAAAGGAAAAGGGCCCGCGCCACCCCGCGCGAGATGGGCAGCGGCGTGGCGGGCAGGGTGACGGCCTCGGATATGGCGGGGCGGCCGGTCGGATGGCCCAGGTCACTTCGAAGGTTGGAGAGGTCAACCCGCAACTCGCGGGCCGACTGAAAGCGTTCCTCTTTCCGCTTGCGCAGGCATTTCCGCAGGATCCGGTCGAGCTCCGGCGGGGCCACGGGGTTGCGATCTGCGAGCGGGGGCGGATCGCGCGTCAGAATGTTGGCGATGGTTGAAGTCGGGGCGCTGCCGACAAAAGGATTCCAGCCGGTCGCCATCTCATACAGAACTAGTCCCAGGGCGTAAAGGTCCGTGCGCGCGTCCACCGGTTCTGCCGTGAGTTGTTCCGGGGACATGTAGTTGACCGTGCCCACCACCAGTCCGGCGGCGGAACTCACGCCCGCGGTTTCCTCGGCGAGGGTGCGCGTCTCCTCCCTCGATCGGATGGGCGGGCGCAGTTTGGCCAAACCAAAGTCCAGAATCTTGACGCGTCCGGGGCCTTCCGGGCCGGCCGTCAGCATGATGTTTTCCGGCTTCAAGTCGCGGTGCACAATGCCTCGGTCGTGCGCGGCGGACAGGGCGTCGGCCAACTGCATGCCGATCTCCAGGACCTCCTCGGTGGTGAAGCGGTGTTGGTTAAGTCGTCCGCGCAGCGTGACGCCCTCGACATGCTCGTAGACGATGAAGCTTTCCTCACCGTGCTCCACAAAATCGTACACGGCGGCGATGGCCGGGTGGCTGATGGCCGAGGCGGCGCGCGCTTCTTGCGCCAACCGCCGGTGCAGATCGGAGTCGTGATGGACCTCGGGCGGAACCATCTTCAAGGCGACGGTGCGCCGCAGTCGCCGGTCGCGCGCCCGGTACACCAATCCCATGCCCCCGCGCCCGAGTTCCTTTTCGATTTCGTAGCGCTCGGCTTTCAGTTCGCCCAGCATACGTTTGCGGCATTCCTGAAGGTTGTGGACCCCCGGTGTCAAGCCCTGGCGGCCGCCGGTTGGAACCTCTTCCTGTCCGTGGCCTGCATGGCACGCTGGGGGATTGTCTTTGTAAAGCTGACGCGCTGTGGAGGGCGCAAGGTCTGTGGGACTTGGCCCGCGAGAAAAAGGCGACTGCCCGCCGCGCAGCGGATCTACTCTTTCGGGACTTTTCCCAGCAGCCGCTGGAGGGCGTCGGCGGCCAGGACGGCGGCGTGTTTCGAAGCCGGCGGCAATCCGCCCAGAGCCGCTTCAATCTGCCGGGGAGTGATGGTGGCCAGATCAACCAGCGGCTTTCCGATCATCGCCTCCGTCAACCAGGACCCGCAAGCGACGGAAGGCACGCAACCCGCAATCTTGAACTTTGCTTCCGAGACTTTTCCCTCGCGCAGCACTACCCACAACTTCATCAAGTCGCCGCAGGCGGGGTTCGTGACCTCCACCACGGCGGTGGCATCCGCAATCTCCCCGACATTACGGGGGCGGTGAAAGTGGTCGAGGACTCTTTCGGAGTACATGGGAGAAGTTGTCAGCAGTCCGTTGTCCGTTGGCAGTAGTCCGAAGTCGGTTGTCGCTGATTGGGGATGGCAAGCCCTCAATCCCCTGATCCTACAACAACTGACACCATCCGCTGTCACGGCGTCAATTGCCCGAGGAACAAGAACCGCAGCAAGATGACCATCGCCACGCCTGCGGCGACAGTGAGCGCGATCCGGGCCCCGGGCGTTTTGTTGACCTCCGGGATCAAGTCAGAGGCGGCCACATAGAGCGTCACCCCAGCCGAAAGCGCCAGCCCATGATTCGCCCAGCGGTGCGCCAGAGCCATCGCCAGGATACCGGCCATCCTTGAAAGGCCCAGCGCCGTCACCGCCCAGAGCCCCGCGCTGCGGCTGCGTCGGGCCGCGGCCATAATCGAGGCCATGGTGAAGCCTTCCGGGATGTTGTGAATAATGACCGCGCCGAAAATCACCGTCCCCAGCCAGTTGGAGATGATGAAGCCGGAAGCAATCGAGACACCGTCGAAAAACGTGTGGGTCAGCAAGCCAAAGAGCGCCATGTAGGCGACCCGGTGATCCAGGAACTCGTCCGTGTGTGTTTCTTCACCAAAGTGGAAGTGGGCGGGCCAGGAATGTTCAAAGTAATGGACGATGAGGTAGCCCAGCAGGATCAAGACGGGCGCGGTGACGGGCGCCAGATGCAGGCTCTCTGGAACCATTTCAGTAAGCGCCGTTGCCAGCATGAAGCCCGAACCCAGAGCGATGAAATAGGTGAGGAAAGTGCGGCTCCAGGGCCGCGCCGTAACGATGCTGCCGCCGAAGACGTTGGCCAATCCGGCCACGCCGCCCAGCACGAGACTGATCCAGAGGAATGACATGAAGCAAAGTTGAAAGTCGACAGTTCACAGCCGACAGTTGACTATCAAAGGCATCAGGGTCGGAGAGTAAATCTCGATTCCCAGCGAGTTCACAACCCTATTCTGCTTGGACGGCCTACGAGGATAACCGTCAACTGTTGACTGTCAACTGTTAACTGCTCTTACGATGAGTGCCGGAAGTACACCACGTCCCCATCGTGCACAACGTACTCCTTGCCTTCGAGCCTGAGCTGGGCGTGATGACGCGCTTCGGCGAGGCTGCCCACCGCAACCAGGTCCTCAAACTTCACGACCTCAGCGCGAATAAATCCGCGCTGGAAATCGCTATGGACCTCGCCCGCAGCTTCCCACGCCGTGACGCCGGAACGAATCGTCCAGGCTCGGCACTCATTTTCGCCGATAGTAAAAAAGGAGATAAGGCCCAGGAGCCGGTAGCTGGCCCGGATGAGGCGCGCCATGGCCGACTCTGCGAGACCGTAGCTCTCCAGGAACTCGGCCGCGTCGGCGTCGCTGAGCTCGGCCAGTTCCGCTTCCACCTTGCCGCAGACGGCGCTCACCGCCGTGTGGGGCCTCTGCTTCAGGCCGGCTGCGGTGGCGAACTGCTCGGCGGCGTTCGCGCGCCCCGCCTCCTTCTCCCCCAGGTTGAGGACATAGAGCATGGGCTTCAAGGAAAGGAAGGTGAAACCCCGGATCGCCCACTCCTCTTCGACGCCCAGCGGAACTTCCCGCAGAGGCGTCTGCTTATCGAGTGCCGCCTTGCAGGTCTCGAGCGCCTGATACTCTTTCTCGAGGGCGGGATTCTTCTGCTTCTTGATGTCCTTTTCCAGGCGCTCCAGCCGCTTCTCGGCGACTGCCAGGTCGGAGAGAATCAACTCCAGCTCAATATTCTCGATGTCACGCTGAGGGTCAACCGAGCCGCCTTCTGCCGGAACGGCTCCCTCTTCGAAGGCGCGCACCACGTGAGCCAGGGCATTCAGTTCGCGCAGGTTCTGGGATTGTAATCCCGTCCGCGCCAACTCGATGATGCTGCCCGGCGTGTCCACGTATTCCACGCTGGCGTGCACAGCTTTGCGGCCGGGATACATCTCCGTGAGCCGGTCGAGCCGCGCGTCCGGCACGCGCACCACCCCCACATGTGTCTCCTGCCGGACGGAAGCCAAGCCGCTGCCGTGCGCGTGGGTGAGAATTCGGAACAACGTCGTCTTGCCCACCTGAACCAGACCGACGATGCCAATCTTAAGCACAGTCACCTCGCGGTTCGGCTGGCGCGCGACTCATCCGCACCCCATCAAAACCCTTCATACTAACACACTGCGGCTGGATGCCAGTTCCGGCCCGCGCGGGAAAATCCTTGGTGAGCCAGCCAACTTCAGATAGAATTTAGGTGTTGGAGGCTGAGGATCAGTGGTGGGCGATACAGGACTCGAACCTGTGACTTCTACCGTGTGAAGGTAGCACTCTACCGCTGAGTTAATCGCCCCCGGCAATGCCAGAAGATAACAGATTTTGCATCGGCGGTCTAGAGAAGTCCGAACCTCCAAGGACATGGAAAACGCTCAGGTGAAAAATCAGGCGACCGCCTCCAGCGAACTGCTGGCCCGCCTGCAAGAGTCCATCCAGACCGTCATCCGCGGCAAGGACGAGGTGATTAAGCTGGCGTTGGTCACGCTGTTTGCCCGCGGTCACCTCCTGATCGAAGACGTCCCCGGGGTGGGCAAGACCACGCTCGCCCATTCCCTCGCACGCTCCTTCAATTGTTCTTTCCATCGCATCCAATTCACCTCCGATATGCTGCCCTCCGACGTGATCGGGATCAGTGTCTTCACCCAGCAAAGCCAGCGTTTTGAATTCCGGCAGGGCCCCGTCTTTGCCAACATTCTCCTGGCAGACGAGATCAACCGCACCACACCCAAGACCCAAAGCGCGCTGCTCGAGGCGATGAATGAGAACCAGGTCACGGTGGACAACCGCACCTACGCCCTCCCGCAGCCTTTCATGGTGGTGGCGACCCAGAACCCCATCGAGCACCATGGTACCTACCCGCTCCCCGAATCGCAGCTCGACCGCTTCCTGATGCGGCTCACTATTGGCTACCCCAACGCCGCGAGCGAGAAAGAAATCCTGCGAAACTTCGCCCACTCCGATCCCCTGGCCAGAATCGAGCGGGTGATGAACGCTGAGGAAGTCGTGGAAATCCAGGAAGCCATCCGCCACGTCTCCGTGGACGAGGAGCTTTTGAACTACACGCTCGCTATCGTGGAGAAAACCCGCCGGCACGAATACCTGAGCCTGGGTGTGAGCCCGCGCGGTTCCATGTCACTCTTCCGCGCCGCCCAGGCGCTTGCCTTCATCGAAGGACGCAACTACTGCGTCCCCGACGACTTCAAGCGGCTGGCGCTGCCCGTCTTCACCCACCGCTGCATGGTGAGCTCGCGCTATATTTCCACGCTCAAGAGATTCGACCAGGCAGGGGCCATCCTGCACGAGATCGTCGACTCCACCCCCGTGCCCTTGTAGCGCAAGCTCCGTTCTCTGACCCGCCGCGGCAGCTTTTCATTTTTGATTTTTGCCTTTTGCCTTTTGATTTCGCACTTCTATGTCCTCCCCCCAACATGCGCTACAATCAATCCCGCATGGGCACCTTCTCCCAGCCCACCACCGGCAGCGCCTGGCGCGACCTGCTGATGCTGGCCCGCTATCGGATCACGCATATCGACCGGCCCGCCTGGCGGCGTTTCTTTCAGGCCCTCCTGGCCCTCGGCCTGGCCTTCTTCCTGGCGCTTTACTCGACAGCCCTGCGGGAGTCCGGCCGCATCGAGCTGGCGGCATGGATGGCCGGCCTGTCGTTGCTTCTGGCGGGCATTGTCTCTTTCAAGGTTGTTCCCTACCTCGCCCGGCGCACGGCGCTCGAACGCTGGATGATGAAGATCGAATATGAGTTCACCCGCGAGGGGGCGGTCTACCTCACCATCATCATTGTCATCGCAGTCGCCGCGCTGAACACCGGCAACAATCTCCTGTTCATCATCCTGGCCAGTTTGCTCGCGGGAATCCTGGTTTCGGGGATCCTCTCCAAAATCGTGTTGTCCCAACTCGAGCTGGAGTTCGTCCTGCCGGACCACATCTTCGCCGAGCAGCCCATGATCTCGCGTCTCACACTCCAGAACCTGAAATGGGTTTTCCCGTCGTTCTCCATCACCGTTTCCACTCGCGATCCCGCCAAAGTGAAAGGGAAGAAACAAGCTGCGCTCAAGCCTGCCCGGCAGATCCTCGACGAGCCTGTTTACGTCCCTTACATCCCTCACCGTTCTTCCGTCACCCAGCATGTCGAGCTCACCTTTCCCCGCCGCGGCCGCTACACGCAGGAAGGGTTCCGCGTCAGCACGCAGTTCCCCTTCGGATTTCTGCGCAAGGCTCACGAGGTGCCCAGCAAACAGGAGATCCTCGTCCTCCCCAACGTCCAGCCCACCGAGGAGTTTTACGAGATCCTTCCGCTCATCAGCGGTGAAGTGGAGAGCTTCTACAAGGGACGGGGGCACGACCTTTACGCCATCCGCGACTACGCGGAAAGCGACTCGGCGCGGCATGTAGATTGGAAGGCCTCCGCCAAGGCGCAGCAGCTCAAGGTCCGCGAGTTCACCCGTGAAGACGAGCGTCGCCTGGTGCTGGTTTTTGACGCGGTCCTGCCCGGTGCGGAGGTGAAAATCCTGGCCAAATTTGAAAAAGCCGTCACCTTCTGCGCCTGCCTGGCCTGGCACTTTTATGAAATCAACGCGCAGATGCAATTCTTGAGCGAGGGCTTTGAAACCCCCATGGCGCCTTCGGGAGAGATCATCTACTCCGTGCTCGAAACCCTGGCGCTCATCGAACCCACCGTCCCTCCCACCGCCCCCCTCGACAACCTGCTCACGCGGGTGGCTTCCGCCGCGCTCGGCTTCAATATCATCCTCACCTGCCAGCCCCGCGGCTCCATCCCCACCAACCTCTGGGGCTCGTCTTACCTCATCTTCATCGACTCCTTGTAGGCCAGACTTGCTCCCCAGGTCTGCGGCTCTTCGGTAGTGGTGCCGGCCAATGCGGATTTTGGTTATAATCTGCTGCGCGTCGCGGAGGACGGCCACCGCCAGGGAAAACGTGCCCCGGGTCCGCTCTTCGCTCGGAGGCACCAAAGAAAGGGGTTTAAGGATGGGCACAGGCAGCAGGATCACACGTCGGCGGCTCCTCGGCACTATGGGAGCCCTGGCAGCGTCAAAGGTTCTTAGGAACGCGCGGGCCGCAGACCATGTGCGGAGAACGCCTGCGGACACGGTCGCCGGGGCCGACCAGCCCCACGTTCTAGCCCTCATCGGCGATCGCTATCATAACTCTGACTATATCCGCGTTGCGCTGGGCCGGCTATTTCGCGAGCTGAATTTGCTCGTGGACTTCACCATCAACTTCCAGGAGATTTCCGCCTCCCGCCTTCAGAACTATCGTCTCCTGGTGGTCTTCCGTGACGGCCTCAACTGGCCGAAGGGCTACCTGGGGCCGGATTCCTACCCTTATGCTGGCGATTTGGAGAACTCCGAGGACTGGCCCAAGGAACAGTACGAGGGATGGATCAGCGAGGAGCAAGGCAAGGCGATCAAGGAGTTCGTCCAGGCGGGCAACGGCCTGTATGCTTATCACAACAGCAGCAATATCTCGCTTTTTTCCCGGAACTTTCGCGACGTGATGGGCGGAGCCTATATCGACCACCCGCCGCTCCGGCCGTTTAGCGTCAAAGTAGCCAATCGTGAGCATCCCATTTTGCGAGGCGCGCAAGGTTTCATGGTGAATGACGAACAGCACTATGTGACCTTCGACAAAGACCCCAAGGACATCATTCTGACAAGCGAGAACGTTGATGGTTTGAACTTCGGCGCCTATGGTACTACGGCCATCAGCGGGTGGGCGTACGACTACGGAAAAGGTCGGGTGGCGTTCACGGCAGTCGGCCACACCATCCACGCGTTGTGGCAGCCGGAATATTTCAAAATTCAGAAGAACGCCGTACAGTGGCTCCTGCGAATGTCATAGGCAACCGGAGAAAAAGAAGGTCCAGCGGCTGCCGATCAGAAAGGGGAGGTCATGTCAAGAACCCCAAAGATCATAGATGCTCACGAACATTTGGGCGAATGTCGAGTGTTTGGACTCAAGGCGACCGAGGAGGACCTCCTGCGGAGGATGGAAGAATCCGCAATCCATGCCATGATCGTGCAGCCGTTTCCCGGCGCGGAGGATCCTCTGAGAGCTCACGATCGGATCGCCAACCTCTGTGCCAAGTATCCGGGGCGGTTCTTTGGCTTGGCGAGCCTGAACCCGCACGGCGACCGGTCCGAGTATCGGCGTGAGGTGGAGCGCTGCGTGCGAGAGCTGAAGTTTGTAGGAGTCAAGCTGCACACCATCGGGCACGCGGTGCTTCCGCTCAGCGAGGATGGAGATATGGTTTTTCAGACGGGACAGGAGCTGGGTGTGGCCGTGATGGTGCACACCGGCCCCGGGATCCCGTTTGCCTTACCCTCGCTTTGTGTTCCGGCGGCGCGCAAGTATCCCAACTTGAAGATCGTTCTGGCTCATGCAGGGTTTTCGGTTTTCTCAGCCGAAGCCCAGGTAGCTGCCTCCGTCTGCACCAACATTTATCTGGAGACATCGTGGTGCATCGGCGAAGACATTCTCTGGATGATCCGGACCATCGGGCCGCAGCGCGTCATGATGGGCGCGGACCTGACGAGCAACGTCCCCGTGGAGGTTGCCAAAATAAAGGCCCTTGATCTTACCCCGGAAGTTTATGCGCAAGTGATGGGCGGAACAGCCATCGACACCTTCAAACTTCCCTGTTGAGGCATCCATGGTAGTCCTGCATGTGGATTTGTACTTAAAGCCGGACGCCGGCGCGGCCCCCGAGAAAACCTTCCGTGAAGCTTTTCGCCCGGCCATTTCGGCCCAAGAGGGATTCGCGGACGTGGCTTTGCTCCGTTCCGCCTCCGACGCCGACCACTATCGGCTCGTCATCGCCTTTGAAAGCGAACCCCTCCGGCTCAAATGGGTGGCGACCGACCTCCATCAACAGGTCTGGCTGATGATGGAAGCTCATTGCGCCAGCTACGCCGTCAAGAGCTTCACAGTCGCGACGTAGCGCCGACCCGCTTTGTGAGTCTGCAGCTCTTGGAGTTTTGCTCTGTGGCGGCGCTCGGCGCCTGCCCGCAGGGGCTTCACTTTAGCCCGCCTTGCGCGGGCGGGACCGTCGTCAGCCTTCGTCGCTCATGCCGAAAGGTCGGACCAGGCAGTGACCGCTACAGCAGGACACTCCAGGGCGCGGTTATTTCCGGACCTCCAACACCTCCACCTTGTACTTCGCCGGGAGTTGAACGGTAATTCCCTCCCGGAGCTGCTCCCCCGAGTAGTTCCCCACCGCCCGGCCCGTCATCACCGACCGCGCGCTGAATTGTCCATCCGGAAACACCGGCAGTTTCACCTCAACCCTCTCAACACCTGATTCATTCTTGAAAATGGCGATCAGGCCTTCACCCCGGCGGCTCAGACGGGCGAACCCATCCCAGGTTGTCGCGCCAGGTTGCTGCCAGTTGCCCAGCGGAAAGAAGCCTTCGTTGATCGGCACTGCGCGGCGAAGCTTCTTGAACCAGCGGATTTTCTCACCGTCCCAGCTCTGCTCGGCCAGCGTGAGTTTACGCAGGTCGCCTAGGAACAGCGGTCCCGAGCCCATGGCCGTCGCCAGGCGCTCTTCGATCGCCGGCACGTTGGCGTGGAGGTTGCCAATCAACATGGCTTCGGCGGGAATGGCCAGCGAGCGAAGATAGAGCAGCGTGCGAGCCTGTCTGGGCCCGGCGGCCTCGGGCGAGGGGTCGTCCACGTTGCTGAGCCAGTCGAAATCCCCGGCGGCCAGCAGACCGTAATCAATAATGTGCTTCTGGCCCCACAGTTCGAACGTCAGGTCGAGCAGCACCTCGGGATGGTCGCGATAGATGCGCTCGGTCACATACTGGATTCCCTCGTAGATCCGCTCCAGCGACTCCGCCCAGGTCTTGTGGTCGTGCCCCTGGGCGTAGCAGCCGGGTGACTCCCCGTAGGCGTTGAAAACTGTGGTCAGGTCCACCTTGACGTACTTCAGGTGGTAGCGGCCAATCAGCTCGCTGATGCGCTTTGCCGCCACGTCTCGATAAGGTGTCGCCAGGCACATGACGGCCTGCGCGCCCGCCATGGTGCCGGTGAATTTGGCTTTGCCATCCCGGTCTTTGCAGAGCCACTCGGGATGCTCGCGATAAACAGTGGTGTTGGGGCTGATGGCCGCCAGCGGCGCCCACAACCCCAGCCGCATCCCGTTCTTCTCCACTGCCTCCTGAATCTCGTCCAGGCCGTTTTCGAAAAGTTTCCGGTTGATGGTGTTGTCGCCGTAGTCGGCCTGCCAGCCGTCATCAATGGTGAAGACGTCCAGCGCCATGCGGCCTGCGGCGGCGATCAGGTCCATGGTGATGCTCTTGCTGATCGAGCGCTCGAAGGGTTCCCAGGTGTTGTAAATCCAGGGTGGCTGGTAAGCGGCGCCTTTCTTCAGCAGCACCTCGGAGGTGTAGGAAGGCATCAGCCAGCGCGGGTCGGCCCTGCCACGCCCGTCCACGAAGAAAGCGACGGAACTCTTGGCGCTCGCGAACGTTTCGCCGGGCTCAATCCTGCGCTCAAAAGGAAATAGGTCCGTGTCGTACATCACTTCCAGGCCCTCGCCCCAGCCCGCCATTTCGGTGCGTTTCATGTAACCCGGCGCTTCGTTCATCACGATGAAGCCTTCGCCGGTGCGCGAGCAGCGCGCCATGATGGCGGTGTCGTCCACGCGGCCGGTGTAAAAGATCTCGCGCGGCTGCGTGCCATAAAAGGCCGAGACTTGGAGGTCGTTGGCAGGCCCCGGCGCCAGGTTCACCGCCTCGAAGCTCAGGTGCGTGAGGGTCACGGGCGCGCTGCCCTGATTCCGAATGGCTATCCACTTCCGGATCACGGGATGCGCTTCATAGACGGCGTAGAAGACCGTGACCTCGAGCGGCTTCGCTTTCGCCCGCAGCTTCACCTCAAGCTGTTTTCCCGCCGGTGTTGTGTCCAGGATCTTCGCGCCCACGAACTCGAGCGGCTTTCCCCACACCCCCACCACACGCTCTGCGTCCGCCTGGAATGCGAACTCCGCGCCCCAACGTTTCTGGGGCTGCGCGCCTTTCATGAAGTCGGTCCCCGTCAGCTTGTTCCGCCAGCTCGCCGTATAGAGCCCCGTCTGCGCCTCAAAGCGGACCTCGCGCTCTACCAGGCCGTTGCCAATCGTCCAGCTTTTCCCCTCCGGGCCGGCGCGCACGTAGGCCGGCTCACTCGCCTCGCCATAACCAAGTGAGGCCATCAAAATAAACACAACGGAAGCAGCAAGAATTCGCATGGGTTGACCTCGGTTGTCAGTGGTCGGTTGCCAGTTGTCCGTTGTTGGTGTCTGTAGCCCCTGATCAAGGCGATTGACTTCTGACGGCTGACCACTGTCGCGCGATCCCGGAAGTTCGTCACCGCATGTCGCGTAGGCGCTGGCGGGCCAGCGCGACGGCACCCAAGGGTCCTGCGTTGTCGCCCAGAATGCCCGGGACAACTTTCACCCGTTGGGCATCGTGACGGCGCAGGAAACACTCGTAGGCGGTCTGCCGGATGGGCGCCACAAAATCTTCCCCCAGCCGCTCGGCGATCCCTCCGCCGATCACCACGCATTCCGGATCGAGGAAGTTCACCACACTGGACACCAGGATGCCCAGGTAGTACTGGGCGCGCTTCATCACCTTGCACATGACCGGATCGTGCTTCTTGAGCGCGCGCTGGATGATGCTACTGGTCATGCGTTCCTTCCCGCGCTCTTTCATGAGCTTCGGGACGACGCTCTTCTGCCCCCCCTTGACAGCGGCGCGGACATCGCGCTCCATGGCGGTGCGGCTGGCCAGCGCCTCAGCACACCCGCGGTTCCCGCAACCGCAGCGCGGCCCATCCACCATCAAGATCATGTGGCCAATCTCTGCCGCAGCTCCCCGCGAGCCAAGGTAGAGCCGCCCGTTGGTCAGGATGCCTCCTCCGATGCCCGTCCCCACAAAGATGCCCACCAGCTCCTGCATCCCCTGGCCGGCGCCCAGGGCGTGTTCGCCCACCACGCCCACGTTGACATCGTTCTCTACAAAGACAGGAACGCGCAGCAGCTTTCCCAACTTCGAGCCCAGAGGGACTTTGTCCCATCCCAGATTCGGCGCGTGATATACAACCCCTCGAATGGGATCTACTGCCCCCGGAGCTCCGATGCTCACCGCGCGGAGGTGCGCCGGCTGCAACCCGGCTGACTGCACCACGTCCTCGACCAGGCCGGCAAGGTCTCCGATCAGTTTGTCGGGAGGGAGCCCAGGGTTGGTGGGCATCTTCTCCACAGCGAGAATCTTGTTCTTGCTATCCACTACCAGCGCCCGCACGCTGGTCCCGCCCAGATCGATTCCCACCATCAGGTCTTTTGTGTTTGCCATCGGGATGCTCCCCCAGGAATCTTCGAAGACTTCGGGCAGCAAAGTCTACCGCACTCGGTCCATTCAGGGAACCTCACATTTTGTGAAGAAACTGGAAAAGGGGTTGAGAATAGATTGGAGCGGGGGACGGGGATCGAACCCGCGACGTCCAGCTTGGGAAGCTGGCATTCTACCGCTGAATTACCCCCGCTCGTCCTCCCAAGAAAGCAAGACCAGCATAACATCGGAACCAAAGTCGTATCAAGTCGGGCTGTGCGCTGCCGTGGAAATACCCGTACCAGCCCTGGCAACTCCGTGTTAATCTCTGCCTCCGGTAAATCACTCGAGGATGGCAGGCCCTGAAAATACCATGACAACCACCTCAACCTATGCGTATCTGGCCTTCGATCTCGGCGCGGAGAGCGGGCGCGCCGTGCTGGGACGATTTCAATCGGGGAGCTTGTCCGTCGAAGAGGTCCACAGGTTTCCCAACGAGCCGGTCCATTACAACGGCGAGTCGCATTGGGACGTCGCCAGACTTTGGTTGGAGATGCAAAGGGCTCTGGCCATCGTCGGTTCCAACCCCTCCGTGAAGCTTGCCGGCCTGGGCCTGGACACCTGGGGCGTCGATTATGCCCTGCTGGGCGAGAGCGGGACGCTGCTCGAGAACCCCTATCAATATCGCGACCGCCGGACTGACGGCATGATGGAGCGCGTGTTCTCGATTATTCCCCCGGAGGAGATTTACACGCGAACCGGAATCCAGTTCATGCAGATCAACACCCTGTACCAGTTGTATGCCGCGTTCCTGAAAACCCCCAAGCTTCTTCAGCTAGCCGAAAAACTTCTCACCATTCCCGACCTTTTCAACTTCTGGCTGACCGGTGTGGCCGCGTGCGAATTCACCATCGCAAGCACCACGCAGTTCTATGATCCCCGCAACCGGCGCTGGTCCACGGAGCTGCTCAGCAAACTGGGATTGCCGACGCACATATTGGCGCCGGTGATTCAACCTGGCTGTGTCCTTGGCCCCCTACTGCCGGCCGTCGCCAAGCCCGCGGGGTTTTCTGCCATTCCCGTGATCGCCCCGGCGTGCCACGATACGGGCTCGGCTGTCGCGGCCATCGAATCGGCCGGCCAATCGGCTTTCATCAGCTCGGGGACCTGGTCGTTGCTCGGGACGGAGGTCAGCGAGCCGGTTATCAACTCCGAGGCGCAGCGGCTGAATTTCACGAATGAGGGTGGAGTCTGCGGGACCTTCCGCCTGCTTAAGAACATTACGGGCCTCTGGCTTCTCCAGTGTTGCCGCCGTGACTGGCAGTTGAAAGGACAAGAGTACAACTACTCCGAGCTCGCCGAGCTGGCCCGTTCAAAACCCGCCTTCCGGAGTCTCGTCGATCCGGATCATGGGTCGTTTCTGCGGCCCGAGAGCATGCCGGAAACTATCGCGCGTTTCTGCCAGATGACCGAACAGCCGCTGCCCGAGGACCCCCCCGCGTACGCCCGAGCCGTGCTTGAAAGTCTGGCGCTCAAGTACCGCTTTGTCCTCGAGGCGCTGGAGCGCCTGACGGGCAGATCCTATACTGAGATTCACGTCGTGGGTGGGGGATCTCAAAATCAGCTGCTCAATCAGTTCACCGCCGACGCCACCGGGCGGCGGGTGGTGGCTGGACCGGTTGAAGCCACGGCCCTGGGCAACCTCGGGATGCAGATGCTGGCCACCGGGGCAGCAAGCTCTTTGCAGGAGGTGCGGCGCATTATTGCCCGCTCCTTTCCGGCGCAGGTGTTTGAGCCGCGGGAGCCTGAAAAATGGCAGCAGGTGTTTGATAGGTTTACGCAATACTGCGCCCTGAGCGAAACACGACCGTAAACCTACAAGGCCCTGAGCAACCACGCCGGGTGACCGCAAGAGCGGCTTTCAACGAAGGCGATTGTTGACACCCTGGTGAGCCACAAGCGCGACAAGCAGCAGACGATGTTCGAGCTGTTCGGCGACCCGCAGCATTCCGTCACTGACCAGGTGCTGCGCGCCTACGAGGACCGCGACAAGTGGGTGAACCGGATGGTGCTGGGCGATTCGCTCGCGGTGATGAACTCGCTCCTGCATTACGAGGGCCTGGGCGTGTTTGACCCGGTGACGATGGAAGTGCAGCATCGGAAGGGTGACGATGTTCCCGCGTGGTTTCTGGACACGGATTACAACGGCTTGTGCTTCCACGTTTCCCAGGCGTTCTTCCCGCGCACCGGGGCCTGGGACAGCCTGAAGAAGGCGCTCAAGGGTGAGTACGAGGAGAGCGTGTGGGACTACTGGCTGGCACAGTGAGCGCACCGTTTGAAGCCGGGCAGCACGGGCCAGTGGCCGTCAGGGTGATTGACGACCGGGGGAATGAATTGCTGGTGGTGGAGAAGCTTGGGTGAATTCCGAATTCAAGATTCCAGATTCCGAACTCCGGATTCCAGAGGCCGGATTCCGGACCCCGGATTCCGGATGGCGGATGTAACAAAATGGTTTACAAGAGGAGGACGCCATGAAGTACCAGCGCTTCGAGCAGTTGCCGGTGTGGCAGGCGGCCATTGATCTCGCCGTCCGAATCTATGAGATGACCGGGGCGCCGGAATTCAGGAGACGTTACAGCCTGAGGGATCAGATCGAGCGGGCGGCAGTCTCCGTCTCCAACAACATTGCCGAAGGGTTCGAGCGCGGCACGAATCCGGAATTGCTGACCTTCCTTTATATTGCCCGCGGGTCAGCGGGGGAAGTCCGTTCGATGCTTTGCCTGTTGGAGAAGATTGCAGTCTTCCGGAATCTAGAATCCGGCATCCGGAATCTGAAGCAGCAGACAGAAAGCATTTCAAACCAGCTCGGCGCGTGGATTCAGTCCCTCTTGAATTCCGGAATGAAGGGACAACGATACGTCACGGAGAAGGTGCGGGCCGGGGAACGGACGAAGCAGGGGCGCGAGGATTTCTTGAGGGAGCTGCGCGAAATCCAGGAGCAGAATCCCCGCAAACGGACCGAGAAAGAAAACGTTCAGTGAAACGGGCCTGAGGATTCGACGGTCGAAGGCAGGCGCTAAAGTGAATCGGCGGTCAGAGACCACCGCTACAGGAAACAATGAGCAGCTACGAAGTATCTGCGCCAATCATCAACCCGCCTTACGAGAAGCCGCGCCGCTACTGGTATATCCAGGAGGGCGAAGAGCCACAACGCAGGGAAGGCAGATCACGGATGAACCCTAAATGCGCTACTATAGTCAGTATAAGAGTTGGCGGAGGCAAAATATATGGCGGTGATCAGCGTTAGCAACGGATATCAGAGTAGCCTGATAGGGCTTGGGGTAGTTAGGCAGCTTCTCGAATTAAGCGAGAAACGGATCACGACAGTCGCACGCAAGACACTTCGAAAGCATTACGGACCCGAAAACGTGGAAGTATCTTGTCAGGCGGAATTGGTGAGGAACAGATGGCGAGGACAATGCACGGTTCACGACGAGTCTCTTGTATACGAGATTTATGAGGTCCCGCGACCAACACAGTTTTAGGACACTACCTGGTTTCCTCGATAGGTTCTGGCTCGGGACGGCAACTCTCCTACCAAAGCCCCCGAGGTTGGAGTGCGGTCAGATCAGCAAGGCGGCTTGGTCGCAGGGTTTCAAATTCCTTCTGAGGGACCTTAATATACCGCCACTCTATGCCACAAAGTTTGGAGGCGTTCTCGCACCATTGCAGAGCTGCAGCATCTTTGCGGAGCACATCAGCTGTTTCAAGCCCCTTGGTCTCCAGCAGCCAATGGACTCCTTCGTTGTCCAGGGCGACAAAGTCCGGATAGTAGGACTTGAGGTTCATCGCGGCGTCGGTGTACTCGATGGAGAACCCGAAAGCCTGAGGAAGCTTCGAGAAGGCCCGCACGTCAGCCGCGTTATCGAGAAACTTTGCAAATTCCCGTTCGAAGTCGTTGTCGCACGGCACAAGATTGAACACGGTCTTCCGGCCTTCCCACACCGCGCGTGACCACGGGAATGGCTGGCAAGTCGAAAGCATTCGCGCCGGCTCCAACAACTGTGGCGTCTGTTCCTGAATCGTCAGTCCCAACAACGCTATCTTGAATACATCCACGCAGACGTAGTGCGCCACCGGCGTGCTCATGGCCTTCACCGTAAGCGGATCGTTGAGGTCAACTAAGTGCCCAAAGGCCTTCTCCTCAAGAAACTCCCGTACTTTGGGAGCCAGGGCGGCAAATTGTGATGGCAGTTTCACCGCTTCCGCAATCCGACGAGCGTAATAGCCAATCACCTCTTGTGCCGTTTGCGGGTCCTCGATTTTGTAGTCGCGCTCAACTTCCTTCTTGAGGGTAATGATGTCGTACCCTTCATACCTGAACGTCTTTGCGACGGGGTCGTCGTCACTCATGGGCAGGACGAGTCTCTTCAGTTCCATGATGTTCAGTCCCGCGATTTCTTCCGCCAGGCTCTTCTTACGCACTAGCGAGGGCGTGAGAACCGGCAGCCCAATATCGAACTCTTTCCGGTCCTCCAGGGGCAGAATCGTGACAATCTCGAGTCTGTCTTTCCCGAGTTCGAAGGTATCCAACTTCAGCTCTTCCAACTTCTCCAGCTCGTCCACGAAATCGAGGAAAGCCTTATTGCCGATAATATCCACCCGTTCCCTATATTCCGCCGGCAGTTCGCGGAACATCAGGCGGAGCCCACGCCCGATGGTTTGCTCCGGCAGGATGTTGGCCTTCGCCGTATAGGGCCGCAAGCCCACGACCACCGTCACGTTCTGCACATCCCATCCCTCCCGGAGCATCAAAACGCTCACAATGGCGTGAATGGGGCTGTTGGGCTCATCCACCTTCCGCACCGCCCCCCGGGCTTTGTCGAGGTCGGGCTTACTCACTTGTCCGGCCTTATCGGTGTGAATGACCTGGGTTTTGTCTCCGACAAATTCCTCCGGATACTTTTCTCGAAGCCAAGAGGCCACGTCCTCAGCGTCGTCGGTGGTATTCATCATGATAAACAGTACAGGCTTGCGCTTGAGCGGCTTCAACTGGTCGCGATACTCCCGCCAGCGCTCGACGGCCGCCGTGAGGTAGGGTCGATACCGCACGCTCGCATAGTCCGACTTCGCCTCAGAAACTTTGGCAATGCCCTTCATCGGGCGCTTCACAATGCCTTCGACGATGGCCTGCTTCAGGGGAAAATCAGAAATCGTCCAGGGGAAAATTGCCCCTTTCTGAAAACGGGGTGTCGCGGAGAAATCCAGTTGTGCGGTCAGCGGCGTCTTTTCGTGCAGTCTGCGGATCACGTTATTCCATTCGTTGTCTTCTTCGTGCGTGTGGTGCGCCTCATCGTTAATCACAAGAATGCGCCCCGCCCGCAGGGCGATACGGTCTCCGAAATCGGACAACTCAAGCTTTTTGGTGGGCCGCTTCGGCCCAAGTATAGCGGTCATCGCCTCGGGCTCTTCTTCCTCTGCGCGATCGGGCCGCTCGTAGAACTGCTGGACGTTGGTCAGGAACAGCGTGCCTTCAGCGTGGGCTTTTTCCCCTTCCCCGCGTATGACGCAATCAAAGTCCCAGAAGATTTCAAGCTCCTTGGGGATGACAGGGTCGGCGCGGAAGATGCGCCCCCCGGCAAAATCCGTCTTCAAGCGCTCGAAGACGATGACGTTCGGCGCGACAATCAGGAATGTCTTGGCATAGTCCTTGGCGATCTCGTCGGGCTCGCGCACAGCGTTGAAATACTGCCAGGCCACCGCCAGCGCCATCACCTTCGTCTTCCCGCTGCCCGTCGCCATCTTGATGCAGTACCGGGCGAAGTCGTCGTGAGGTGGCAGCCGTAGGTCGCGTGTATTCTGCGCATACCGCAGCAGTAGGTCTTTGCGCGTGCGGACCTTCTCGAACTCCCACACGAAAATCAGCGTTTCAATCGCTTCGCGCTGTGACGGGTGATATTTGAAAGGAAGTCCGGTCGGCAGCTTGTGGTCGGTCTCGAACCAATAGTTGAGCAGGGTGCGCGTGGTATCCGTGATGCCCTTGTAGCCACCCGCCTTCCAAGCCTTCACGGCTTCGCGCAAAGCGGGGACGCAGGGCGCCGTGCGCAAGCGGGCGGTGATGTCGAGAAGTTCCGCTTGGCTCGGGGCGTCACTGGTCTTTTTTCGCCGCATATTAGCCGGAGTATCTTGGAGCGCGGGAGCTTGCTCCCGCCTTGCTTGGCAGAAGCTTGTTTCCGCCCCATAAAGCGGCGCCAAGGCGCCGCACTCCAAAGCGCTGCGCGCTACTTCACTCTCGCTTCTAGCGTCTTCGTCGTGTCGTTCCCCAAGTTGTCGATCACCTTCACGACAATCATGTATTTGCCCGGTTCGGGATACGTGTGCGTGCTTTCGAGTTCAATCTTCGGGTCTTTACGGGTGCGATACGTCTGCCACTGGTTGTGGAACGTGTCGTCTTTGTAGTCCCAATCCACCGCCCAGTAGTCCACCATCTGGCTCCAATGCTGGATGGCCTTGCGAACCTCCTCAGGGACGTCTTCCAGCGGGATGACAAAATCCTTGAGCTTCACTGTCATCTCGCGCTTCTTTTGTTTCACCTCCACACTCAAAGCCCCCAGTTCGAAGAAGTGGACATCGCCCGCTTCCACTGCCCTTTTATCCAGCACCTCGCGGGGGATCTTCTTGAACGCTACCTCGACGCGGGATTCCGCCGCCACCTGCTTAGCCAGTTCGTTAATCTCGAAGGCGAATTCCCAGCCCAGGATGTCCACCGCGGCCTTTGTAGGGGCACGGCTTGCCGTGCCCTCGGGCGGGGCAAGCCCCGCCCCTACACCGGATTTCCAAACCTCGGCCGCGATGGCCTTGACGTCGGCCAGTGTTACTGGCGCGTCCACCGCGCCCACGTGCACCACGCGCGCGGTTTTCGTGCCGTGCAACCACGTGCGGCCTGTGATGGGCGTGGCATGATAAAGGTCGAGAATGAATTTGCGGTAGGCCAATTCCTTTGTAGGGGCAACCCCCTGTGGTTGCTCCTACATCCTGCGAGGACAACTGGAGATTTCACTCGATGGCGGTGAAAGTTACCGGCTCCGCCCGGGCGACAGCTTTTACTTCGACAGCAGCACGCCGCACCGCTGGGTGAACCCGGGGAGGAACGAGACCTGGGTCCTTTGGGTGAATACCCCGCCGACGTTCTAACCGCCTCTCACGAATGGAGACACATCTTTGACTCGAGGAGAAGAGAGCCAGAACCGCTCTTGACCCATTACCAGTAATCTGGCAAAGTAAAGCGCTTGCACGTCGCTTTTCACCAAATGAAGGGCTTTTCCAAATCGTGAAAGGAATGAGGCGTGATTGCCTTTTCTCGGCTCCGCGACTGGGCGCTCCTGCTGGTCTGTAACCTGATCTGGGCCAGCCAGTTTGTAATGGTCAAGCTCGTTCAGAGGCAGATGGGGCCGGTTTTCGCCACCTTCTTTCCCATGACGCTCGCCACGTTCCTGCTCATCCCCATCGTGCGGCGCGAGCAGCAAAAGAACCCCGCCGCTGGCAAGGGGCGCCTCCCCACTCGTGACATCCTGGAGTTCATCCTCATCGGGGTATTCGGCCAGGTTGTGGCGCAGCTCTTCATTACCTGGGGGGTTCGATGGTCACTGGCCTCGAACGCGGCGCTCCTGATGTTGGCGCTCCCCGTCTCGACCGCCGTCATGGCCTACTTCTTCCTTGGGGAGCGCATGACGCCGGTCCGTTGGATCAGTTTTGTGCTGGCGATCGCCGGCGTGATCGAGTGTTCCGGGATCGCCTGGAGGGAACTCAACTTCACCAGCAGAAGATTCCTGCTGGGCAATCTGATGATCTTCCTCAGCGTGAACGGCAGCGCCTTCTACAACGCCTACAGCAAGAGACTCCTGGCGCGCTACTCGCCGCTGCGCGTCTTGCTTTACAGCTATTATGCCGTCTTTGCCTTTCTGCTGCCCATCACGTTGCGGGTGGAGCCGCAGGGCTTCCGCAACCTGCCTCACTACAACGGAGTCGTCTGGCTGGGCCTGGTGGCCCTGGCCCTCTGCCAATACTTCCTTTCCATGGTGATTTTCCTCAACGTTCTCACCCGACTGGATGCCACGCAAGCGGGGCTGTCCAACTACCTGATCCCGTTCTTCGGTGTGGTGATCGCCGCCGTGGTCCTGCACGAGCGCCTAACGAAGTTTATGATCGCGGGCGGCATCCTGGTGCTGGCCAGTACGTTGCTCGTGACGGTTTACGAGGAACGCCAGCGGGCGCGCGCCGCCGCGGACGTCGCCGCTGCGAGCCAGTAACTAACTCTGTGGCGGAAGTCCTGAGCCGAACCCGCCATCTACCACCACCGCCGATCCGGTCATAAACGAAGCCTCATCACTGGCTAGAAAGACCGCAACGCGGCCCACTTCCTCCGGCTTGCCGATGCGCCAGAGGGCGTGGAGCTTCCCTGCCGCCGCACGCGCCACCGCGGGGTTGGGCTGGGCTTCGAAGTAACCCCAGGCGAGTCCCGCGTCGATATAGCCCGGACAGATGCAGTTGACGCGGATCCCTTCCTTGCCGTGGTCAATGGCCATGGCTTTCGTCAAGGCAATGATGGCGCCTTTCGTGGCGCAATAGCCAGCACACATCGGTTCGACGAAAAAGCCGTTTACCGACGCCATGTTGATGATGCAGCCCTTGGTCTTCCTCAAATGCGGTAAGAAAAACTTCGAACAGAGGAACACCCCACCAAGGTTCACGGCGATTTCCTGGTTCCATTCTTCGACCGTGGTCTCCTCCACCGTTTTGTTGACCTGAATGGCGGCATTGCTGAAGAGCACGTGAACCTGGAAGAAACTCTTCAGCGTCTCCTCCACCAGGCGCTGCACGGACTCGGGCTTGGAGACGTCCGTCGGAACCGCGCGAGCGATTCCGCCCGCCGCCTCGATTTGCTTCACCGTTTCCACCGCGCCCGCCTGGTTGATATCCGCCACGACGACCCGCGCGCCCTCCTTGGCGAATTCGATCGCCGCGGCCCGACCGATCCCCGAGCCGGCTCCCGTGATGACTGCCACGCGGTCCTTAAGTTTCATCGACCCTCCTTCCCTGTTTTGCTCCATGCGGCCTGAAATTTTTCAGCCAACCTGTTATTCCCACAATTCGCATTGGATCTTAACGATCATGCACCCGCCACTTAACAACCGTCTTTCCCTGGAACGGCGGAGCTTCCCACTCGCAACCCGTGGGCTCCGGCCCCGTACTCTCGAAAATATAAAACTTGGTTGGAAGATCCGCTCGGCCGTCCAGCTCCACCGTCCCCTCATGCGTGCTGGAATCGAACCGCGCCGCCGCCACTTTTGAGGTATGCAAGGCGCGCAAATACTCGGCGAGGAAATCCAGCGTCACGGGGACAGGCTGGTAAGGCTTGAGACCTTCCATCACACCCCGGAGAATACGCTCCCATTCCTCCGGCTGAAGATGCTGGATGTGATCGGATTCGTGCGTGAAGAGCACGGCCGGCAACAGGCTGTCGAACTCGCGGCGGCATTGAACCACGCCTCGACGAATTGCCTCCTCAACCGGCACGCCGCTGGGCGCCCACTCGTATCCCGTGACATCGCGCACTTCCTCGATGAAATTGAAGAACTGGTGATCGAACTCAGGATGACCTGGAACCTCCAGCCAGTCGGCGATGAAAACAGGCTCGGCGGCATTGCTCGGGCGGGACGGCTCGCCGGAAAGATAGGGACCCGCCCGGAGCATTGGCGTGCCGTAACCCTTTCCGGGCGGAAGGACCGTGGAAGCGAATTCCGCTCCCCAGCGCTTGAGTCCTTCGAAACCGTTCGTCCCAAATTCGTAAAAGTGCGGCAGCACGCACCGGGACTTCAGGATGCCGTGCTGGGCGAAAAAGCTTTCTGCTTCGGCGAAATTGGCGTCGAGGTGCTCGGCCGGCCAGTCTTTCCCGGCAATGTTGACGCCCCGCTCATCGTTCCAGAGCGGTTCGTCGAGAAAGAAGAAGCTGTGCCAGCGGCGGGCGTGAACCGCAGAGGTGGCAAGCCCCTGTTGCGTGAGCCGGGCCAGGGTCTGGATGGCTTCAGAGTCTTCGCGAAGGTCGTCGATGAAAACTCCCAGCCAAGGTTTCAGGCCGTAGCGGTTCGCCGCGGCCACATAACCCAGATGCCGATTCGCGCCCAGCCCAAAACCGGAGACATCGTCGATACGTAAAGCAAGGTAATGGGGCATGCCGCGGAGCACAAAGGGCTTGCGCGCGGCCCAGACCAGGCTGCGCCACACCAAGTCATCCAGGCCGTAAATCTTCCCTTTCACCTCAGGCTTGGTCCACTCGTAAGTCCCCCAGACCACCGCGCGACCTTTACCGTAAGGGGTCGCCATAATCAAAGGCTGATTGCCGGCGTATGCCAGAACCATCGCGCGTGTTCCGGGAACCAGACCTGGAACGGTCATGGGGCGCTTGAGCTGCACCGCGCGCGGGACAGTTCCCAGCGCCGTGATGTAGTGCGTCACCGGAACGGATTTCGGTCTGGCCTCTGATGCGCCGATGCTGATCGTCGTAGCCGCCTCCGGCTGTCGGAATCCGAAGCCGAAGATCTCCTCAGCATAGTGGTACAGCGCTCGGGGCTGGCGGTCACTCCAGGCGGCGAGCAGTCCGTCAAAGCTCACGAGTCCGGCGCCTGCTTCCACCGCGGCGAGCAGTTGTTGTTCGCTTTCAGGGCGAAGAAATCGGTGGGGAACGTCAAGCCCGCGATGGCCAATGATGATCAGCGCATAATCCCGCAGATCGGTGGTCGACCCACTTCGCGAAACATCGCGGACCTCGTAGGATATCCCGAACTGAATGAGATAAGGCTCGAGGCAGCGCGAGAAGTCATCGTAGTCTGGGGCTTGGGTATTGACGAGAACCAGAGCGCCGGCTTTGAGCTCCGCCGCGATCAGGCGTTGCGGAAATGGCTCGCTTGCCACAAAAGCGCAAAGCCAAAGGGTCGAGCAGATGACGAAGCCCTTTAACGTGGTCACCGAAATCATATTCACCTGGGCCGTGGTGTGTTTTTCTACGAAAGTCTCTTGAGTGCTTCGAGATGAGTTTCCGGCCGAGTGTAAGCGCTCGCCTGGACTTCCACCGAGAATATCTCACCGGACTCCAGGCGGCGGTTGGTCTTCTGTCGCACCGCTTCGGTCAGGGTGTTGGGATAGCTTGTCCAGGGCTCAACGATGACGTGATGGTAGCCGCGCCAACCCCCATAGACAAGCCACATCCAAAGATAGGGGCACTCGTCGAGAGGGAACTTGAGCAGGAACCCTTCCCCGCTTCTCGTGTGTTCCACGGCATACCATCCCGCTTCGAGATCGGTGGCGTAGTGACCGCAGAACGTTTTTGAGTCGATCCCCCGCACCCGGCTCATATCCGCCACACCGCCGGGCGTCTCAAGGTTTGGCCAGGAGTAACGCTGTCCCGGTGTTCCAAGCCGGTCATCCGAAGCCTGGCCCACAATTCCCGTTCTGGCCGGGATGCGCAACACCATGTGCTCACTCGGCTGGAGCGCCGGATGCGTTCCCCAGATGAAATCGAGCGCGAGCGGGCCGAGGTTGGTTACCTCGTAGCGCATGCGCACCACGGGGGACCGGCTGGCCAGGGTCACCGTCTTTTCCGCCCGCGCCGGGCTGATGGGCCCGAAGGCCGAAAGCTTCGCAACCGCCTCCTCGCCCTCGCAACCCGCAGACTCAACCTTCCAAGACACGGAGCGCAATTCACCGAGATTGGGATAATGCTCCCCCCGGTATTCACATGCGTCGCAGGTCGGGAACCCGTCGTCCCAGCCACCACACCAATAGTTGTCGAAGTTGCCGTCGATGGGGTAGCGCTGAGGCAAGATGCGCGGATTACGCCAAAGAAAGTTTTTGCGGGTAGGTTTCCACACCAGATCATAAATCTTGGCGCCCACCTCCGGCAGGACGCTGACCATGAACCAATCGTTTTCTAATTCGACAGCGCAAAGGCCGTGTATTCTTGCTTCGGCATTTACAGTAGCAGACACAACCATCCGCTCCCCGTGGCGAGGTTCAAGCGGGAAACTTCAATCCCGAAAAGCTTGCCGTACAAGCCCAGCGCAGGCCACCCGGCTACTCTCCGGCCGGCACCTGGTCCGGCAGATCGACGTAGGCGCCGGAGAAAACCAGACCAGTTCGAATCGGCAGCGTGATCTCCACTTCATTGTTCTGGCCGGTCTTTGTCTCGCCCTCAAGGTTCACGAAGTAGCAGCGCGTCTTGTCTTTCACCTGGTTTCGTTCGGTCTTGAACGCATGCAGCGACTTCGGGACACCGTTGATGAGGACGCCGATAGTCTCGGAGGGCGTCGCGCCCCCCGCAGAACCTTGGAATTGGAGCTTGTCTGGGACCCAGTTGTTGTTTAACTCTTCCGTTTCATCTTTCAGGAAGAATACCAGGTAGGCCTTGTCATAAGCCCAGGGCTCCTTGGACCAAGCCGATTCCGGTACCGAGGAAGCAAGCCACGGCGCTGCGGTCGCCAGAAGCTGGAACGACGCGCGGAGGGTTGCGGCTTCAGGAGTATGCTTCGCAACTGTCCAGTCCCCCACGTACCGCCTCCACTGCTCGGCGCGGACATTCTCCGGCCGGACGTTCTGGTTCCCCGCACGAGTCGAGGCCGGAGCGATCCACAAAATCCTGACCTGCTTGGCGGGGACCGTCGCCCGCAGCTTCCCACCCTGCGGATATTCTCCGTTGGTCGGCCCTTCCAATGTTAATCCTCCCGGAAAGACTTCCTGGACGAAAAAGTGTTCGGAGGAAGGAGCATCCAGCGCCAGCGTGAGCTCTGCAATCTGTTCCACCGGTGAGGGATTGAAAAGCAAGATGTAACCCCGGTCGCCGCGTATATGCGCGAGTCCGGAAAGAGATTCAGCGTCACCCTGCCAGACATCGGCATAATGCACCGAACGATCAAAGAGTTTATCACTCTGTTTCAGATAATCCTTGTTGGTCTTCGCCCAGTTCAACCAGCGTTGCGCAAACTGGATCTCACTTTCCGGCATGTTGTCGGGAACATCGTTAAAGGTAACCTGACCCGCCATAGCGAGCGCGCTGAGGAGCGAGTAGCGGAAGCCGGCACGATCGTGGTGTTCGGACTCCTGGCCATAATGGTTGACGCAGTTGAGGGTGCGGTACCAGGGGCGGAGAAACACCGCGTGGCTGCCGTGCAGATAGACTCGGTTCATGTCCGCGTAAAGGCGGTCGATGTGGATATCCGGTTCGACGGCGCTGAAGTGGTCGCCCTCATAGCCGCCATAGTAGGTTCCATGCGCGCGGCTGTCCTCATAGCGAACATACTGGGGATTGGTGAAACCGCCGTCGGCGCCCAACATGATTCCCGGGCTGGCCTCCCGCAGTTCCCTGCCGAAGCGAAGCATCCTTTGCCCCTGCGCATAGATGGAGTACTTGCCGGGAAGATGGCCATGATCCGCGCGGTTACACGGGAAAATCTCAAAGAAGTCCGCCCAGTGCATGGCGCGGAGCTTATAGGTCCGCGCAAGCTCCAGCATTTTCTGGAAGTAGGCCTCGCCTTCCGGAGAAAGCTGGCAGGCCAGCGGGCGCAACGGTGCTCCCGTACCCCAATCGATATCCGATCCGAAATCAATCCACCAACCCGTGGCAATGTTGTGGCGGTCCGCCAGGTCCACTATCCTTCTTCACCCATTGCGGCGGCATCACAGCAGCCTGGTGGGCCGGTTCGTAGAGATCCATATAGCGAATACCCAGTTTCTCCGCCGTGGCCATGAAGCGCTCCGTCCACTGCGGGCGCTCCAGGGGCTCCTTGACTCCAATCTTGGCCGACCAGCCTTCACAATAAACGTCCGGCCATTCCTTGGGCGTGGGGGATATCTGATCGTGGTATTCCGTCACCCACTCACGGACGCCACGGTCCCAGCCGGCCCACAATTCACTCCGGTTCTTGTAAACCCCGATTGCGGCCTTTTCCGTATCCAGCGTCTGCCCCGCAGCGAGCGCCACTCCGGGATAGTAAGCAAGCGCATCGCCGGTATGATCCCAGTAAACAGTTTCCAGTCAAGAGAAGAAGCCGCCCTTCTCGAGTCGCGAAATCGGATAGGTCAGCTCCTGGCCGGCCATGAGGTCCACGGTGCGCGGCAAATCCAGTGAAGAGACAACCACGTCACGGACCTGGAGGTCCCCACTCCCCTTGTTCTTCAAGGTCAGCCACTTATGGTAGAAGTGATCCTGTCGCCGCAGCTCGTAATGCGCGGTCACGTCCAGCTTCTCAGCGGTCAGATCAACTTGCAGGTGACTCGCCTGTTCATCCGAGCCGGAGGTGTCAACCCTGGCTACCTTGAAATCTGCGGAAGTCAGTTCGTTACGGTCGGTGCGGATGACAAAGGCCAGCGAACGCGGCGCCGGGACGGCCTCATCGGTTAGACGGTTGACGAGGCGGGTCTCCTTCAGCTTGCCGGCGGTCGAAACCTCGAGTTGCAGGAAGCCGTTCTTGAGCTGTACCACCCCCGCTTTCGATGTGGCGATGGCGCACGGGTCTCGCGCCCAGCGGCTCTCGGCAACGATCAGCGTGGGGGCCAGCGTGTCTGTGAAGACGCGTGTTTGCTTGCGTTCGATCACCAGCGGGCCGGCGAAGCCGATGCCGCAGCAGGAGATCTTGCCATCGGAGGCCGGGCCGGCTGCGCTTACTTGCCGGCCACGTTTACCTCATTGGAATTCACATGATGAATGCGGAGGACGTAGTCGCCTGCTGGCAGCGCCTGGAGGGTATAGCCTTCTTCGCGCAAGCCTTGCTTTTCGGAAAGCGCCATCCCGCCGGCGGTTACGCTTGACGGTCTGAAATTCAGCCGCAGAACTTCGGTCGAATCGTTGTCGAACGTCCGGCACTTCACACTGCGGCCGCTGTAAGTCACCTTTTGAACTACGGATGTGGAGCGGAGGAGATGGTTCTCGCCCATCGGAGCCAGCTCCGGGATCGCCCCCATGGCCCAGTTGAAATGCCGCAAGTAGTCGGAGTAACCGTCGCTGAACCAGTATTGGCCACCGAATCCGATGCCACAGCAGGAGATCCTGCCGTCCGAGCCGGCAAAGTAGGTTGCGTAGTTGAGCGAGCGGAAAGCGTCCTCGCGGGCTTGCGCGTCTCCCGTCTTCTCGTAATACATCGCATTGATGGCCGCCCAGCGGGACGTATCGCTCCCCAGACCGGCGCGCGAACAGCAGCCTATGTAAGTGGGAGGCCGGCCCTGCTCGTCAATCCCCCAAGCACCGAAAAAAGGGCCACGACCTAGGGTCTTTCGTACCCAATCGATCAGGTAACCGACGTGGTTCGACCAATCTCTATCCATCGCAGCAGGATCGGGTCGAGAGAGGATGTAGTAGGCGGTGTAAGTCGGTGCGGCCTGGTTGACGTTCTCCGTGTCTTTCGGCACGTCCTCGAAGTAGCCGCTCCACTTGTCCCAGGCGCGGCTGCGGCGGTTCAGCGGCTGGTTCAGGAGCCAGGCCCAGGCCGTGTCCCGCGCTTTCTGAAAGCTAGCGGTGTCGCCCGCCCGAAGGCGGATCAGTTCATCGAGGAGTCGCAGAGACGAAGCAACGATGCCCCCGTATTCTTCTCCCGCCAGGACTTCGTCGGTGTGGGCGTCCACGCGAAAGGGCCAGGGAGTGTGCTCCGCATCGCCGGGGCGAATGTGTTTGGCCAGCGCCTCCGCGCAGCGCAAGGCGGCCTCAAGGTATTTCCGTTCGCCGGTCATTTCATAAAAGAGCACGTAGCCGGTGCCGAGTTCGCCAATCTTATCGGTTTCGATGCCTCCATAAAATTCATGCGGCATATCCTGAATGCAGCGACCGTAATCGGGTTCGTCATCACAATTGGTGGCAAACGGCACACCGGCCCATTCCGAGTCGGCGGGAGTCGTGCCATGGGCCAGTTCGTGATCCAGCATCTCGCGCACGGCGCGAATCGCTTCTTCGTCACCGGAATAGGGGTACCAGCCGGCGAGCGAATCCACGAAAGACCCGTAAACCATGGCAGGGTTGTGCTGCCAATTGTAACCCTGCAGCGTCGCGTCATCGAAGACCGAGTTGATGAGATAAATCTTCAGTCCCGTTTTGTGACGCGTGTCGGCGGGTACCTTGTGCTCGATGAAGTCCCAGCCGAGCTTCAGGACCTGGTCGTAGCCCTGGTTCTTTTCCGGGTGATACCAGGCCAGCAGCCGGCCTTGCCCATCGAGGACGGGCGCGTGCCAGGGTAACTGCGCATTGACATACTCCTGGGCCGCCAGGGTGTCGGCCGCCAAACAGGCCAGCAAAAGGAAGGTGCAAAACAGAATTGGAATCTTAGGTTTCATAGATGGCTCCTTGTAGATGACAATGCCCAATGGTCTTTCCAAACTGAACGGCTATTTCCACATCGTGACCTCAATCTCGCTGGTGTGACTGACGCACAGCAAGCCCTCCAGCCTCATCCGCTGCCAGGTCCAAGTGAGCGGCGCGCTTGCGCTCCAGCTGCGCGACGCGGCTGCAGGCCAGAGCTATATTCGCCCTTCGCGAAAGCGGAAACGCGAAGGGCCAGCCAGCTGTCCCGTTAGTAGCACTGCCACGAAGCGAAGACTGCGCATACCAAGCTGCCTGAATGTCCTTTGCTGCCTATGGGTCCGCACGCCACAAGTCGCTCATAATGAACGAGAGGAAGTCCTGGGATGAGTCCATTGGCCAAACCCATCCCGTTTCATTTCCAGTCGGGAATGGCATGGATTGCCTTGGTGTCGTGGCAGCCGGAGATGAAAGCATTGCTTTTATCCCCGGCTGCCACCTAGCGGTTGTCGATAACTCAAACTATTGCATTGGGTGCTAGAAGCTATACCGGAGCCCGAACTGGAAGCGCCGCGGGTCGGTGATGGTATAGGTGATCTGACCCATGGAACTGCTTCCCACATAGGCGTCCGGGTAACCGAAGTCCGGATGATTGAAAGTGTTGAAGATGTCCACCCGGAATTCCAGCGCGTGCCTTTCCTTGAACTTGAACTGCTTGAAGATGGAAGAGTCCAGCTGGGACACGCCGTCGCTCACCAGAGGATTGGTTCCACAATTTCCGTAAGTCTGCTGTTCGGTGTGGTCGACAAAGGCTGTGGTGTCGAACCATTTCTCAATGGTGCGCTGGCTGGGAGGCAGATTGCCGTCCTTGATCCGGTCCGGGCGATTGCCCTGGCCGTTGTTCAGCGTGCTCACCCCCGAATCTGGCGTGAAACGGGTACCGCTGCGGAAAGTCAGGAAGGCTGAATACTGCCAGCCGCCGAGGATGTGGTTCAAAACCGGGTTCAGGTTTGTCCAGTATTTCTTGCCTCGTCCCACAGGGATTTCGTAATTCACCTGTGCGGCGAAAAGGTGGGCAATGTCCTGTTGGTCGGGACCGTAATACTGGTTCAGGTTCTTGGGATTGATGTTGAACATGTTGGCAAAACTGCGCCCATGCGTGTAGGTGGCATTGAGGGTCAGGCCCCGGGTCACATTCCCGGTGAGCCGGGCCGTCACGGCATCATACCAGGTGGAGCCGACAGACCGGTAAAAGGGCAGATCACCGATTTGCGGGTAGAGGTCGCGCAAGGGACGGCGCAAGGTGTAATCCTCATTTGGGGGCCCTGGCGGCACATAGTTGAGATTGTCCCCCCACCATAGGAGGTGTGCTCCGTTGACTTTCAGATAGCCCACGTCCGCGATCAGCCCCGGGCGGATTTCCCGTTGCAGATTGAAGGATACCTGGGTGGTCCGCTGGTTCTTCCACTGCTTGTCGGTTCCTCGAATGACCGCGTTTTCCGGGATCACCAGGTTGCCGGCGCCATCGTAGGAGGCCTTGGGAATTGGCAATCCGTCTTTGGCCATGGTGAGGTTGGGAGTCAACTCACTGCCATTGACGAACGCTGATTTGCCGTAGAACGGATACGTCATGCCCAGCACGGTGAGCGGGCCGGCCCAGTACGCCTGCCAATAGGACATGCCAAAGCCTCCGCGCAGACTGGTCTTCCCCTTGTCAGGGCTCCAGGCAAAGCCCACGCGGGGACCTACGTCTCCCTTGTCCAGAGCCAGCGCCGGGCTCCGGTTGTCCTTGGTGGCCAGGATCAATTGATTGGTGTTTTCATCCCAGTTGGCCTGACGGTCGAAGCGTTCAATGGGCCGGGTGCTGAGTTCGTAGCGGAAGCCCAGGTTCAGAGTCAAGGACGGAAGCAATTTGAAATCATCCTGGGCGTACCAGGCGTTTTGCCAGTAAGTCTGATAAGGCAATCCAGCCATCCACATGGCCCGATTGGATTCGGTGAGGAGTCCCAACAGGAGACTGGGATAAGCGTATGGACGCACATTGAGGCCGTCGTAGGAAGTGAATGTTGGCGAAGAAAAGAAACGGCCGCGAGGGGAATCTCCGCCCATGGTGTCTGCCGAGGTGTCAGCCACCCAACGGATGTCGGTGCCAAACTTCATGGTGTGACTCCCTTTTACCCAGGTAAAGTTATTCACCAGCGACAGCGTGGTGCTGCGAATGAAGGCCACCCAGTCCGGGTCGCCAACATCATGCAGCGGAGACAGACCCGTAATCTCCACAAGGCCACGAGTGCTGGGGTCGCCCAGGTTCCCGTTCGTGATACCGAATTCATTGTTCCAGTCTTTCCCCATGCTCTTGTTGCTGGTGACGATGCGGGTGCGATTGACGCTTAGACGGAACTCGTTCATCTTGGAGGGACTGAAGGTGCGCATGAAGGTGAACTGCCCGTTCTGGTTCTGGGACAGGGAATCCGCTCCTCCTTCCTGCCAGAACTGATTGATATTAGTTGATTGATCGTTGAAGGCCTTCTGGATCGAATAGCGCACGAAAAAGCGGTTCTTTTCGGAAGAATTGAAATCAACGCGCCCATCGGCCTGGTGGACGTGCTGATCATGGCTGGAGAGATAATAGAGGTTGTTCTCGATGCCTGCCTGGTTGGGTTTGCCCCAGAGAAAGGCGTCATTCATTTTGGCAGCCACTGCGTCCCAGCGTGCCCGCGGGATGATGTTGCCCGGGAAGAGGTCAGCGCCGATGACGTTGCCGTCGGCGTCAAACACCCTTGTGTACGGATCGTACAACTGCCCCAGCGTGTTGCCGGCGTTGTCGAGTTCTCCCGGGACATACAACTCCGAGAAGTCGCCGTCGATCATCTTTTCAGTAGGGGCCGAGGTGATGCCCGTTCCGGAGCGGCGGAAATAGGTGCCCTGATAATTAGCGAAAAAGAAGAGCTTGTTCTTCTTAATGGGGCCTCCAATAGCGGCTCCGAATTGATTGCGTCGGAATGGATTTGACCCCACCGCGAAAAAGTCCCTGGCGTCGGTAGCGTTGTTGCGCAGATATTCAAAGACGGCCCCATGGAAGTCGTTGGTGCCGGATTTGGTGACGATGTTGACCAGAGCGCTGCCTGAGAAGCCAAACTCAGCATTGTATTTGCCAGTGTAGACCTGGACTTCCTGGATGCCTTCAATGGGCGTGACTTGAGAGATAGTGGCGTTCTGCGGTTCGCGGTTGGGCGCTCCCTCAATCAGGACGCTATTGGCGTTGGCGTCAACGCCGCCAATGGAGGCGAATTGTGCACGGCTCTGACCAATAGCCGACGGGTTTTCTCCCCCCAAATCCCAGTAGTTGCCGCTGCCCGAGCCGTTATTGGCTCCTGGCATGAGATTCAGTTGATACAAGGGATTGCGGTCGATGTTGGGCAAGCGCACCAACTCTTTCTGGCTGAAGGTCACAGATAACTCAGAGCTTTCAGTCGCGACGGCGATCGCGTTGGCAGAAACCTCCACGGTCTGCTTGACCTCGCCCACTTGCAGCTTGAAGTCCACCCGCGCGATGCTTCCGGCGTTGACGACCACCCCTTTCTCGATGGCAGTTTGGAAGCCCGGCTTGACGGCTTCAACCCGGTATTTTCCCGGCACCAGGAAATTCACCAAATAGCTTCCGGCCTCGCTGGCCACGGCGTTGGTAACGACATCGGTCTCTTCATTGATGGCGCGGACTTCAACGCCAGGTACGCTTGCCCGGCTTTGGTCTTCGATCGCCACTGTGATTTTGCCAGTGTTGATCTGGGACCAAGCCGAGGGAATAAAAAGAACAGCCAGCAAAACCAGACCGGTAGCCCCCCTTTTCCATAGGGGCGTGCTTCGACCCTGTATGCGTGTCATTCGTCTGGGTTCGCAGCTTCCTTTTGCAGGCAAGCTGCCAAGGTTAACAGTTATGGTGTCTCTCATACTTCCTCCTCACTTCTGTATGAAATCCAGGTTTCTCTCTGGCTAGAGCCCGCATGAAAGCCTTCCTGCTCACAACACCAATGCTCTCTCCATGGGTACGCTCTCAATGGTGCGATAGACATGAAGAAAAACTAACCCTACAATGGGAAGGCGCATCCGTGCACAAAACATGCTCGCCTCCTCGGGTGCCGGCCGAGCCGGTACCCACCGTTGGGTAATGTCGAAATTTATGGTTGCTTCCCGACGTTCAAGTGCTCCAAGCTCAGATCCGACGCAAGAGGGGAACTTCCATGAATTGAAATCTGTTTCCGCATTTGGATTTTATTCAAGGCCGACTCTTTGTCAAGGGATATCTTTGGGCGCATGGGCCGAACCAGAAAGGGACTGAAAGGACATTCAAAGCAATGAAAGGGGGAACGCCGCCCGGCCACTTGGAGGTGGGCGCGTGGAGGTCATGATATTGCTCCCCACCAAGCGCCCGGAGAACGCCAACCCCGGCGAACACGCCCCACGCCTCAGCCCCCTTTGCCCCCCGTGAGACAAGGGTAGCAGGCACGGGTTTTCACCGCCGCGAAGCTTTGCGTGAAGCCAAGGAGAGATTAAGCTTGTCGCCCAGCCGCGCGGACATCTGCTGAGCGTATCGCTTGACCAAGGCGCCAAGCGCAGGAATCTTCGCCCGAGTGATCTGGTGGACCGTGCCCGTCAGGCTGATAGCCGCGGCGATTTCATGGTGTAATCCGAAAACGGGCGCCGCCACGCAACCCAGCCCCAATTCTCCCTCATTGAGTTCCCACGCGTAACCCTGGCGACGAAACAGGCGCAGCTGCTTTTCCAAAACTCGTTTGGAGGTGATCGTGTATGGCGTGATCTTCTTTAAAGTCATCTCCTTCAGGAGACGCTCGGTTTCGGGTTCGGGCCGAAAGGCGAGCAGCGCCTTCCCAACCGCGGAGGTGTGCGCCGGCCAGCGCAGGCCCACATAGGAGGAGAATTGCACCAGGCTGTCGCTCTGGACGCGATCAATGTACATGGATTCGGCGTCCCGAAGGACCGCCAGGTGCCCGGTCAACCTCGATTGGCGCACCAGCCCCTGAAGTAAGCCGTGGCACTGGGCCACCAGATCCACGCGATCCAGTGCGTGGCGGGCGATACCGAACATCTTGACACTGAGGCGATAGCGGGACGTTTCTTTATCCCGTTCCAGGTATCCGAGGTCGGTGAGGGTGTACACAATGGTAGCGGCGGAGCTGAGAGGCAGGTGCAGGACGCGGTGGATCTCAGAAATGCTCGATCCGGAATCCTGCTTCGCCAGCAGTTGAATGATCTCAAAGGCTCGCTTGATGGCTGGTACTAAGTATCGCTGGACCATAGCTGATCACGAAAGTCTGAGCTGCCGTTGAGCATACGTTTGACCGCCCGAGATGTCAATGCGAAGTCAAGCCCGACGCTCCAGCCCCAGCATCCGAGAACATCCTTGACACCTCGCAGCCTCCCGCATATCATTTCCCCGAAAGTGCTTTCAATACCTTAGAGGCCATGGTAAGGGGAGCTGACCAGACGACAGCGTCCCTGCGCAAGTTGCCGTGGGGAGGAGAGACTCGCCGTGAAACTGCGCGGCTCTTTGCCGGTTATTCCCACCCCCTTTTACAACGGCAAGACCGACTTCGACAGCCTGTTACGTTTGTTCGATCACCTTTTCCCCGAACTGGATGGCTATACCCTTTGCGGGAGCACGGGGGAATCCGTCTCCCTGTCGACGGAGGAACGCCTCGAGCTGATGGCATTCGCCGCCCGCAACACTCCCCCCGGGAAGACCATTGTTGTCGGGCTGGCGCACACCAACCTGGAGGAGATGGCACAGCTCGCCCGGCACGCCGAAGAACTGGGCATCCATGCCGGACTTGTCCCTTGTCCCTATTACTTCCCCAATTCATTTCCGATGGTGCTGGAGTTCTTCCGCGCCCTCGACCGTTGCTCGAGCCTCGAACTGGTGATTTATGACAACCCGGTGTACACCAAGACATGGTTGCGTGCCGAGGAGCTCTACGCGCTGCTGGATGCTTGTGAGCACCTCAATTCCGTGAAGATGACCGACCACGACCTCGACAAGATCACGGCCCTTAAGAAAAACCGGGACGTCGCGGTCTTCTCGGGCGACGATGTCGTGGCCTTCCGAAGCCTCTTGCTGGGCGTCGATGGGAGCATGATTATTGCGCCCGCGGTATTTCCTGTTGCCTATCAAAAGGTGGTGCGCTTGCTGGCGGAAGGCGACGCCAGGAACGCCTTGCGAGTCTTTTCAGAACAAATCCTGCCGTTTATTCACCTCTTCGGCATGGGAGACGAGATTTCAACCACCAAGGCGCTTTACAAACACCTGGGCATTTTCCGCTCGGATGAGCTGCGCTTGCCCCTTCTGCCCTGCTCGCCGGAGCGTCTGCAAGAAGTGATCCTGGCGTATGAAATCTGTCAGTCTCCATCCGGCGTTCGCCAGGCAATGTGAACCGCTCCGACGCGCGTGAAGATGAGGACTGGTGACAGCAATCCTTGGTGCAAACGTCGCCCTGCCGTGTCACAATCCCCTTCGTGAACGAGCGCTTCTCTTCTTCAAGGAGACTTATCCTTGAGCCCTCGTGCCGGGAGGGCTGCTCCTTGCGAGCCGCCATCTGGATCGGTCTCCTGATTGGGGTGGGGTGGGCGCCGGCCTTTGCGTGGCCCGCTCAGATGAAGGATACCGCGCCGGCTACCCAGGCAGACAAAGGGAGCGCTGGGGTCTCCCCGCAGTCACTCCAGGCCGCTCTGGACGCTGCCTTGGCCAAGGGGCAGACGGAAAAGGCAAGGGAAATCCTTGCCGAACTCCTGCGACGCCCGCGTCTGGAGTCCGATGTTCTCCTGCAAGCCGGCGTCAAGCTGGCGCAGCTAGAACTCTACGTGGAAGCTTCCCAGGCGTTTGCGCGCTGCGTTCAGGACTACCCGGAATTGTTTGAGGGGCATTGCAACCTCGCGCTGGCGGAATTGGCGCTAGGGAAGTTTCCTGAAGCGCTGGCGGCCATTGAAAAGGCGCCAGACATTTCCAAGCAGCAGGAAGTGGCGGGGTTGTACCTTCGGGGGAAAATCGAGGATGCAATGGGCAAGACCCGCGAAGCCGAGCAGGACCTTTCCGCCGCCTTCGCCCAGGCGCCACAAGAAGAGAATTATGCCTTGGATCTCGGCTTGTTTTATCTTCGCCAGCGAGTCTACCAAAAAGCTTCTGAGGTCTTCGAGCGAGGCGCCGCTTTCCAAACCAGTTCTCCCTTTCTTTTGCTCGGACTTTCCCTTGGTCGATACCTGGGAGGGCATCCTGCGGAAGCCGTTGAAACCTGCCGGAGAATTCTCCAGGCGCAGCCGGATTTTTCCCCGGCTCGTGTCCTGATGGCCTTTGCTCTTTATGTCGACGGAAAATTCGAGGAGGCCGAGAAGGTTACGGCAGCGGGGCTCGGCGCGCCTCATCCTTTTCCCTACCTTTATTACATTCACGCAGCAACGCTCCTGAAACTCCAGTCGAAGGAGTACGAGCGGATGCTCGGCGACCTGGCCCTCGCCACGCGCGCCATCGCATCTTGTAGCCTGTGTTACCTGACCCAGAGCAAGGTCCACCAAGCGATGGGTGACGCCGTTGCCGCCATAACTGACCTGGAAAAAGCCGTCACCCTGGACCCTGCGTTTCCGGAGGCTTGGTAACGCCTGGCCTCTTTATATGATCAAAACGGGCGGCATGAGGACGCGCGGCAAGCCCGTACTCGATTTCGCGCGCTCAAGGAGGAGAAATCCAACCGCGAGACAGAAATGATTCGCAACGTGTTTCTTCAAACGCTGGCCGGCGGGGAGGCCTCCGCGGGCTCCCATTGAGCTGGCGCGCCGCCCCTTGTTCTGTTGCCGGAAGTTGAACGGCTCGAGGAGCGAGCAGGGGCAGGAGCGCCCCAGCCGCCTGAGCGCTGAACGAATCTCCTACGAGCGGCCCATTTGGGGTTCGTAGGGTTCCTCTCCCGGTTCGCCGCGCAGGAAATCGAAATCGCATCCCTCGTGAGCCTGTAGGACGTGATCGAGAAACAGGGTGTAATAACCCCGGCGATAGCGGCGCGCCGCCGGCCGCCAACTGGCCAGTCTACGCTTTAATTCTTGCTCGGCGACTAGAAGGTCCACGCGCCGGTTGGGCACGTCCAAACGGACTTGGTCACCCGTCTCTACCGCGGCCAGCGGCCCGCCCACGGCCGATTCCGGGGAGATATGCAACACCACCGTGCCAAAACTTGTTCCGCTCATCCGCGCATCACTCACCCGCACCATGTCCTCGACGCCTTGCTTTAGGAGCTTGGCCGGGATCGGAATCATGCCCCATTCGGGCATGCCAGGCGCCCCCACGGGTCCGGCATTCCGGAGAACCAGCACGCAGGAGGTGTCCACGTCGAGGGCAGGATCGTCGACCCGTGCCAGCATGTCCTCGTAGTTTTCGAACACCACCGCGCGCCCCGTGTGCTGGAAAAGTCGCGGAGAGGCCGCAGAAGTTTTGAGGACCGCCCCGTTGGGCGCGAGGTTTCCGGCGAGGACCGCCAGCGAGCCTTCCTGGTGCAGCGGCTGAGCCAGCGGAAGAATCACCTCCCGGTTGTAACACCTTGCGTTGCGGACATTCTCCGCCAGGGTCTTTCCGGTGATTGTGAGCGCGTCACCGTGAAGCAACGGCAGAACTTCCTTGATGACGACGGGAACTCCTCCGGCATAGAAGAAGTCCTCCATCAGATACTTCCCCGAGGGTCGCAGGTTCACAATGACTGGGGTAGAACGCGAGAGCTCATCAAAGAGGCGGAGGGGCAAGGAAATCCCCCGACGACCGGCGATGGCCACGAGGTGAAGGACCGCATTCGTGGAGCCCCCCAACGCCACCAGCACGCGGACCGCATTCTCGAAGGCCTGCGGAGTAAGGATCATGGAGGGCCGCAGGTCTTCCTTCACCATTTCGACGATGCGGCGCCCGGTGGCCTCGGCCGCCGCCAAGCGCCGGGAATCCGGCGCCGGGATGCTGGCCGTGGCGGGGAGCATCATGCCGAGCGCTTCCGCGAGGCTGGTCATGGTGGAGGCGGTACCCATGGTATTGCAGGTGCCCGCGCTGCGTGAGTAGCAACCCTCGAGCTCGCGCCATTCCTGCGCGCCCAGCCGGCCGGCACGTCGTTCGTCCCAGTATTTCCACAGGTCGGTGCCGGACCCCAACTCCTGGTCCCGCCACCGCCCGCTCAGCATGGGCCCGACGGCCAGCATAATCGCCGGCACGTCCATGCTGGCCGCGCCCATGAGCTGCGCGGGCGTGGTCTTGTCGCAACCGCAAAGAAGGACGACGCCATCGAGCGGGTTCGAACGGATCATCTCCTCGACATCCATCGCCATGAGGTTGCGATAGAGCATGGTGGTCGGCATGGTCAGCTCTTCGCCCAGGGAGATGGTCATGAACTCGAGCGGGAAGCCCCCGGCAGCCCAGACGCCACGCTTCACCGCATCCGCCACCACGCGCAGGTGCACGTTGCAGTTGTTCAGTTCGCTCCAGGAATTGCAGATGCCGATGACGGGCCGCCCGGAGAACGCTTCCGGCGTGAACCCTTCCGAGCGAAGGGCGGCGCGGTGCTGAAAACCCATGTCGTTGTCCGGCGCAAACCATTTCGCGCTGCGAAGTTTGTCTGCCATTGATGCACTCCAGAGAAGAATCTCCTCCACCTCGCCGCGGCTCCTGAGAGAAGGATCCGCGGCCGGCCGCGGCTTGCTCGCCACCATCCAGTCTACAAGAAGGGAGTGGGACGACGCTTGGGCGACGATCGACTTCGGCCTGGGAAAGCGGAGCGCTACGATCCGCTGACCACGATGTTTCTTACCTTGTGATGCCGAACGCGCAGGATGCCTTGGCCGGAGTCGAAAACCCATCCGGGCTGCGAAAGATCAGCACGCGGGGGGATCACCGCGCCGTCCGCGGTGACACGCGTCGGCCGAAAGGCGATCCGCAAGACTTCTATGGCGTCCTCATCGAAGGTTATGTACTTCACCTCGCCAGTGGCGTAGCTGACTTTCTGCACGATGGAGGATGACCGGAGCAAATGGTTTTCTCCCGACGGCGCCCACTCCGGAACCGAAGCCATTCCCGCCAGGAAGTGGCGGAGGTAATCCGCGTAGCCATCGGAATACCAGAAATTGTCCTCGGCCATGGCCTCTGTAATCAGGCCGTCTTCGTGCGCCATGTAGGTCGCCCAGTTGAAGGAGCGAAAGGCCTTGGCCTTAAAGCTTTCGTCTCCCGTCTTCTCGTGCCAAAGAGCGCACAGGGAAGCGTAGCGCGAGGTATGGCTCCCCATCTTGTCCATGTCCTCGACAGTCTGCTCGGAGATGGCGTTCGCTCCCCATTGCTGCCCATACTGAATGGGTTCCTGCTGGAGCCAGCGGTAGTGCTCGGTCCCCGGCACATCCACGGCGAAGGTCTTTTCGATCCAACTCAAAAGGCCCTGGACGTGGCCCTTCCATTCGGGGTCCGTTTCCGGATGCTGCATCAGGTAGCGAGCTGTCTCGCCGGCGCTGTATTGGTTCCAATTTTCAAGCTTCGTGTCAATGGGGATATCCTCGAAGTACGCCGCCCACAGGTTGTTCTTCATGGGGTACTTCATCATCCATTCCCAGGCCATTTGACGAGCGCGTTGATAAGCCGCAGCGTTGCCAAGACCCAGCCGGGTCAGTTCGTCGAAGAGTTTCACATCGGCGATGACGTGGGCCGTGTATTCCTCTCGCGCGACATTCGTGTGGGCAAAAACCCGGAACGGCCAAGGCGAGTGGGTCAGGTCGCCGGCACGGACGTGCGAAGCCAGCGCGTTGGCGCAGGCGAGGGCGGCGTCGCGATACTTCGCCTCACCCGTCAGCTCATAGAACTTAAGATACCCCACGCCCAGCTCGCCGATTTTGTCAGGCTCCAGCACGTAATGCCCGTCACCGCGGCCGCAGGCGCTACTACCCGCGCGTTGCTGTTCACAGTACTTGACGTCGTCGGCGCCGTAGTACTCGATCGATCCAGGATCGGAGCTGGCGTAGGGCACGTTCGCCCAATCCCAGCCCAGCGGAGTGGTGCCATGAGCGAGTTGGTAATCGAGCATCTCCCGCACCCGCTCCAACACCTCCGTGTCGCCGGAATAGGCGTAATACGCCAACGCCGAGTCAACAAACATCGCATAAAGCCCGGCGGGATGGTGCGGCCAGTCAGTCCCGTGCAAGGTGGACGGGTCGAAAGTCGAGTGAGTCAGGTAAGTCTTCAGGCCGTTGGACTCCAGCGGAACCTTGTTCTTGATAAAGTCCCAACCCAACTTCACCACCTGGTCATAGGCACGCTCCTGGGGAGTCACCCAGGAGAGCAGTTTCCCCTGGGCGTCCAATGCCACCCGATGACCATTCAAGCGGTCTTTCTGCTGGCCAAGAAGCGTTGGGACTACAACCAGAACGCCGAACAGACCCATGACCAAAAGCGCGCCGCGAAGTTTCATCTCGCCTCCTGAATATCGCGCAAGAAGCAGGGTGCGTTTCAACCCGACAACTGATCAAAGAGGCAGCCTGACCACCAGGGAGCCGACGGGCGAATGCTCCCACAATTTGAAAGGCCTTTCAAGTAATAATTTGATATAGTTGGCGCTCTTCAAGACGGTTACCGAACGTTGCGGCTGTCCAGATGTTTGGGCACCTCAGCGAGAATTCGGACCGATGTAAAACGCAAAGTCATCGAGGCGGCGAATGAGATTAACAATTCTGAAAGGTATCTTGATCACTGTCAGCGGGCTCGCCCTGTGCCTGGCATTCACGCTGCGCCGGCCCCTGCTCGCGCAAGCGCCGGATGCGACAGCGCGCATCTCAGTGGACCCACGAGAGCGCTTCCAGATGATTGACGGCTTCGGCGTCAATTTCAACGGGACCTATTTCCGGGACGCGCAGAAGCCCATGATCGACCTGCTGATTGACGACCTGGGCGCCACGATTTTCCGCTTGGACCCCTATGGCCTGATCAACTGGGAAGCGGTCAATGACAACGACGACCCGAACTCCATGAACTGGGAATACTACAATGACCGCTACACGATTCCGAGCTTTGAGGCTTCCTGGGCCGCCGCGCGCTACCTGAATGCGCGGGGCATCCGCCCCTTCCTGACGCTCAGCGGAACGGCGCCGGACTGGATGCTGGATGATAAGGCGCCACCACCCAGGCACCAAGTCTGCAACGACGAGTCGAAGATGCCGCCCGCGAAGAGGAAGCCCTCGCACCTCAACGCTGCGATGTACGGAGAATTTGCGGAAGAAGTCGTGTCCTTGCTGGTCTACGCCCGCAGCAAAGCGCGCATTGATTTTGAATATTTCAGTCCCCTCAATGAAACCGACTGCTACCCGGAAGAAGCGCCGCGCATCGATCCCGAGGAGATGCCCAAGGTCCTGGACGCCATCGCCCGCCGCATGAAGAAAGAAGGATTGGGGGACGTGAAGCTCGTGGTAGCAGAGCAGGCGCTGTTGGCCAACAATTACGTCGGCCCTATCCTCGAGGACGCGGAACTGATGAAGCAGGTCGGGGTTTTTTCTTTCCACAGCTATGGTTCGGAGTCGGTGGGGGCGCAAGTGGAACGCGTCCGCCATAGCAAATTTCCTAATACGCGGGTCTGGCTGACCGAGTACGGTGATCTGAACGACCTCGACAAGTCGCAGGAGAATGAGTGGAAAGGCTTTTCGCTTGCCGCCACACAGCGCGCCTTGCGGGCTCTCAACCAGGGAGCCCGAGCAGCCCTCTACTGGGATGCCTACGACAATTACCACGAGCACTACCCACGCTTGACCTTCTACGGCTTGTTCCAAAACGCCGATCATATTTACTCACCCAAAAAGCGCTATTACGCGGCCAAGCAGCTCTACCATTTCGTGCGGCCAGGATCACAAAGAATTGCCGCCAGCACCGACGCGCCCAGCCTGCTCGTCTCGGCCTTCCGCAACGGGACCAGCAATTCCCTCATCATCGTGGGGGCGAAGCAGGGTGGCCCCAACCGTATCCAGGTGGTTCTGCCGGCAGGTGAGCGAGCGCCCGCAAGTTGGGAACTTTACGAGACCACCCGTCACGAGGATTGCTTGAAAGTCGATACGCTGGCTGTCAAAGACGGAATCGCGCAATTCGATTTAGCCGATGAGGCGATCTTTACGCTGGTCGGCATAGCGAAGAAAACGGAATGAGGCGGCTTGCCTGTGTCGGGTAGGCGCTCTGGCGATCAAGGCAAACGTGGAATGGAGGGAGAGGGCGTGCTTGATGGACGAGAGCATCGTTGTTGAAGAGCCCGTGAATACGTCGGCCTGAGCCGCCAGGCGGCTCAGCAGTATCGTCTTCATCAGGGAGGCCTACTATGCTTCCCGGATATCGGCAGGCAGCCTTGGCCTGCCTAACGCTCTTAAACGAGAGCGCCCGCCGCGGCGAATGGGTTTCAGGAATTCGCGCCGCCGAGGACGCGAATCAGGTGTGAACCCTCGTGGCGGATGCGCAGCACCCCGTTCTGGGGATCAAACGCCCAGCCAGGTTGATTGAGATCGCTGCGGTTCGATAGCTCTTTCCCATCTGCCGTGATCCGGCGCGGTGTGAAGTTTAGCCGCAGCACCTCGGTGGAGTCTGCATCGAACGTCAGGTAGTTAACTTCTTCCGGCAAATAGGAAACACTCGAGACCACCGAAGTCGAGCGCAGCAGGTGGCTTTCCTTGGACGGGGCCCAGTCCGGGACCGAGCCGAGACCGCCCAGGAAATGCCGGATATAGTCACCGTAACCATCCGAGAACCAGATGCTCTGGTCAATCGGCCCCACATTCACAATCCCGTTTTCGCGACACATATAGGAAGCCCAGTTGAACGAGTGAAAGGCCTTTTCTTTCGCCGCCGCATTACCCGTCTTCTCGTACCAGAGAGCATTGACGGACGCGTACCGGGAGGTGTGGCTCCCCATTTTGTTCATGTCGGCTATCTGCTCGGACACCGCATTGGCGCCCCATTGAACCCCTGGCTCCTTGGGTACATTGACATTCACGAAAGTTTTCTCGACCCAACTCAGAATGTCCGCCACATGGGTGCGCCATTCTGGGTCGTATTCGGGGTGTTGCAGGATGTAGCGCGCCGTCTCCAGCGAGCTGTACTGGTCAAAATTCTCGGGTTTTTCGAACAGGTAGACATCTTCGAAATATCCGGACCACTGGTAGTTGTGCATGGGATAGGCCATCACCCAGTTCCAGGCCAGTTCACGCGCCCGGCGATAGGCCGGAACATCCCCCAGGCTCAAACGATCCAGCTCATCGAAGAGCCGGACGGGGCCGATGACATTCGAGGAATATTCTTCCCGCACCACGTCCGTTTCTGCATAGACGCGGAAGGGCCAGGGTGAATGCGTGGGGTCGCCCACGCGAACGTAGCGGGCAAGAGCATTGGCACAGGCTAATGCTGCCTCACGATAGCGTGCCTCACCCGTGAGCTCGTGGAATTTCAAGTACCCGTAACCCAGCTCGCCGACCTTGTCCGGCTCGATGACGCCATAGCCGTCACCGACAGCAGGCCGAGCGGCATACTTGAAACCGTTCGCGCCACGATACTCCGTTGCGCCGTGGTTTGAACTGGCATACGGGACACTGCCCCACGCCCATTCCCGCGGCGTCGTCCCGTGCGCGAGCTGATAATCCAGCAGGCCCTTGACCAGATCGACCACTTCGCGGTCACCAGAATAGGCGTAGTAGGCAGCCGCAGAGTCCGCGAACATGGCATACAACCCAGCGGGATTGTGCGGCCAGGCTGTGCCGTGAAGCTTGTTCTGGTCCATGCAGCAGTAGGTGTAGTAGGTTTTCAAGCCGTTCGATTCGACGGGAACTGTGTGGAGCAGGAAATCCCAGGCCAGGCGCATCACCCGGTCATAGGCCGATTCCTGCGGCGTGACCCAAGAGAGTAGCTTTCCTTCCGCATCCAGCACCACGCGATGGCGGTTCAAGGTGTCCTGCGCCCGCAGCGGAGGCGAGAGCGCCAGGAAGAAGGCAACAGCCAGCGCGAACTTCCCGGTTCTTTTTCTCATGGTCAAGGTCCCTCGCGAAGCATGATTGCCGAAGACACACGATTCTCGACTTCTCCTCAAACTATCTCCCCGTGACGCTGACTTCGCCGGATTGCAGGTGCCGCAGGCGGACGACGTAGTCGCCTCCCGGCAGTGCCCGGATGGTGAAACCTTCCGTCTTGAGGTCCTTGCGCTCCGTTAGTGCCGTTCCTCCCGCGGTCAAGCGGGTGGGCTTGAAATTCAATCGGAGCACTTCCGTGGCCGCCCTGTCGAAAGTCCGGTACTGAACGCTGCCGTCGCCATAGCTTACCTTCTGCACGACGGAAGAGGAGCGGAGCAGATGATTCTCACCTACCGGAGCAAACTCCGGCACGGCGCCCATGGCCCACATAAAGTGGCGGATGAAGTCCGAATAGCCATCACTAAACCAGAACTGGCCTCCGAACCCCTGGCCGCAGCAAGAGACCCTGCCATCGGGTAGCACGAAGTAGGTGGCATAGTTGAGGGAGCGGAAAGCATCCTCGCGGGCCTGCGCGTCGCCGGTTTTCTCGTAGTACATGGCATTGATCGCGCCCCAGCGCGAGCTATCGCTGCCCAGTCCGGCGCGAGAGCAGCAACCGCGACCGTCGGGGGTTCCCTGCTCGTCAACGCCCCAGGCGCCAAAGTAGGGGCCCCGCCCGAACTTCTCCCGCACCCAGTCAATTATGTGTCCCACGTGATTCAACCATTTGGGATCGACCGAGGCTGGTTCCTCCCGGTTCAGAATGTAATAGGCGGCGAGCGTGGGGGTTGTCTGGTTGACGTTCACGGTGTTCTTGGAGACGTCCTCGAAGTACCCGCTCCATTTGTCCCAGGCGCGGCTGCCGGAGTTCATAGGATGTTCCAGGAGCCACTTCCAGGCCATGTCGCGCGCCTTCTGAAAATTCACGGTGTCACCCACCTGGAGGCGAGTGATTTGGTCGAGCAGCCGCACCGGCGCCACCACCATGCCCCCGTATTCCTCTCCCGCCAACACCTCGCCCGTGTGGGCGTTCACGCGGAAGGGCCACGGCGTGTGCTCGTCATCTCCCGCGCGAACGTGCTTCGCCAGAGCCTCCGCGCAGCGGAGGGCGGCATCGAGATACTTCCGCTCACCCGTCATTTCGTAAAAGAGCGCGTAGCCGGCGCCCAGCTCACCGATCTTGTCGGTCTCCACCCCGCCATAAAACTCCAACGGCATGTCCTGAATGCACCGCCCGTACTCCGGCTGGTCATCGCAGGAGGTGGCGAAGGGAACGCCGGCCCAGTCCCAGTCGGCGGGGGTCGCGCCGTGAGCAAGCTGGTAGTCCAACATGCCGCGCACCGCCTGCACTGCCGAATCGTCACCCAAGTAGGGATACCAGCCCACCAGCGAGTCTACGAAGGAGCCATAGACCATGGCCGGATTGTGCTGCCAGTTGGAGCCCTGGAGAGTCTGGTCATCAAACACGGAGTTGATGAGATAGATCTTCAATCCCGTGCCGTGGCGAGTGTCGCTCGGGACTTTGTGCTCGATGAAATCCCAAGCCAGTCTGACGGCCTTGTCATAGCCCAGATTCTTCTCCGGGTGGTACCAGGCCAGCAGCCTCCCCTGCGAGTCCAGGACAGGAGCGTGCCAGGGCAATTGCGCATTGACATAATCCTGGGCGGCAAGGGTTCCCGCCGCCAGACCTACGAGAATTGCCATGCGAATGACACCACAAAATATGCTGGCGAAATCTTTCCTCAACATTTTGAGACCTCGTTTCCTGGATTCATTCTCCTGGGGAGCCTTCCCTCGGGAAGGCTTCTAGCGGGTGAGACTGATCTCGCCGGATTCAACATGGCGGATCCGTACCACATAATCCCCATTGGGCAACGGCTGAAGCGAATAGCCCTCCTCTTTCAGGTCCTTACGTTCGGTCAGGACTCCCGTGCCTGCCGTCACACGCTGCGGCTTGAAATTCAGACGGAGTACTTCGGTGGCTGCGTTGTCGAACGTCCGATAGGAGATGTTCCGTTCACCATAACTCACTTTCTGAACAATCGAAGTGGACCGGAGCAAGTGGTTCTCACCGAGCGGGGCAAACTCCGGCACTGCGCCCATCGCCCACATGTAGTTGCGAATGTAGTCCCCATAGCCGTCATCGAACCAGTACTGGCCACCAAAGCCCATCCCGCAGCAGGAAATCCTGCCGTCCGCAGCCGCGAAGTAGGTGGCGTAGTTCAGCGAACGGAAGGCATCCTCGCGGGCCTGCGCGTCTCCAGTCTTCTCAAAGTACATGGCGTTGATGGCTCCCCAGCGCGACGAGTCACTGGCCAGACCCGCCCGCGAGCAACAACCTTGATAGCTGGGCGGGGAGCCCTGCTCGTCAATTCCCCAGGCGCCAAAGTAGGGGCCTCGCCCGAATCTCTCTCGCACCCAATCGATCATGTGCCCCACGTGATTGACCCATTCGGGATCGACCGCCGCCGGATCCTCACGCGTGAGGAGGTAATACGCAGTCAGCGTGGGCAAAGCCTGATTGACGTTTTCCGTGTTCTTGGGGACGTCTTCAAAGTAGCCGCTCCACTTGTCATAGGCGCGGCTCTCAGGATTCATGGGGTGTTCGAGGATCCACTTCCAGGCGGTATCGCGCGTCTTCTCGAAACTTGCCACGTCTCCCTCGCGCAGGCGGATCAGCTCGCTGAACAATCTTACGGGCGCCACGATCATGCCGCCATATTCTTCCCAGCCCAGCACCTGACCTGTGCGGGCATCGACGCGGAAAGGCCAGGGAGTATGTTCGTCATCACCCGGACGAACGTGTTTGGCCAAAGCCTCGGCGCAATGGATAGCCGCATCGAGGTACTTCCGTTCGCCGGTCAGCTCGTAGAAAAGCACGTAGCCGATGCCGAGTTCGCCGAGCTTATCGGTTTCAATCCCCCCGTAGAATTCATGGGGCATGTCCTGAATGCAGCGGCCGTAGTCCGGTTCATCATCGCAGTTGGTGGCAAACGGAACCTGAGCCCAATTCCAGTCGGCGGGCGTGGTGCCATGGGCCAGTTGGTGATCCAGCATCGACCGGACAACGCGGATCGCTTCCTCATCGCCGGAGTAAGGATACCAACCCACCAAGGAATCCACGAACTGGCCGAAGAGGCTGGCGGGATTGCCCTGCCAGTTGAACCCCTGGAAAGTATTGTCGTCAAAGACGGAATTGATGAGATAGATTTTCAGGCCCGAATGGTGGCGCGTGTCGTTGGGGACCTTGTGTTCGATGAAATCCCAGGCCAGCCGCATCACCTTGTCGTAGCCGCGGTTTTTCTCCGGCTGATACCATGCCAGCAACCGTCCCTGCTGATCCAGCACGGGGTGTTGCCAAGGCAGTTGCGCATTGACGTAATCCTGGGCCGCGACAGGGCGGGCCGCGCCTAACGTCAACAACATCCCCAGGGCCACCCCCAGGAACAGCGAGCGGGGCGTGATCAGCATCGTGAAACTCCCTTCAATAGATAAGAAAAGCGTGAAGAGGCAAATCTACCCTAATCGGATGGAATTTTCAATGCGCGGGGGAAAGAAAGCGGTTCCCAGCGAGCGTTGCACCTCACCACTCGGCCACCGAACCATCCTCGTGAAACACCATCTGCTCGAGCACTTCTTGCTGGAAGGGATGCTTCTTCGCTTCGACCTCGTCAATCTCGACGCCCAGGCCGGGATCCTCAAGGGGCAGCCAGTAGCCGTTTTCAGAGCGCAGCCTGGTCTTCACGACATCAAACCGCCAGGGCACGTCGCCCAGCATATCTTCCTGGATCAGGAAGTTGGGCGTCGCCAGGTCAAAGTGTAACGCCACGACATTGGCCACCGGCCCATTCGGGTTGTGCGGCGCGATCCCCATCAGATACGTCTCTCCCAGGCTGGCGATCTTGCGCGCCTCCCACAAGCCGCCGCAGTGACTGAGGTCAGGCTGGAGGACGTGGCAGGCCTGCAATTCGCACACGCGCCGGAAGTCCCAGCGCGTGGCCAGGCGCTCGCCGGTGGCCAGGGGCACACGAACGCTCTTGCGAACCTCCAGGAGCGCGTCCGGCTGCTCGGGCGGCACCGGTTCCTCGCAGAAAAGCGGCCGGAATTCTTCGATGGCGTGGATGTACTGAATGGCCTGGCCGGTGGTGGTGCGCCCGTGAAAATCCACCATCAAGTCCACCTCGTCGCCCACCGCCTCCCGCAACTTGCCCATCATGGCCGCGAAGTGCTTGATCGCCGGAAGTCCCATGAGCGGCTGAGAGAGCGGGACAAACACCACTTTCAGCGCGTGGTAACCTTTCGCGATCACCGCGTGAGCCCGCTCCAGCAGCGGGCCGACATCATATGTTTCATAGACCGCTTTCATCTCCCCGCCGCCAAGGTGCGTGTACATCCTGACTTTGTCGCGCACGCGGCCACCCAGGAGTTTATAAACCGGGACGCCGAGCGATTTCCCCAGAATGTCCCAGCAGGCCTGTTCGATGCCCGACATGGCCGTGGTGCCGATAGGGCCGAGCCGCCAGAAGGAATGGCGATACATGATTTGCCAGAGGAACTCGATGCGCGTGGGGTCCTGGCCGAGCAGCATGGGCTTGAAGTCTTCTACGCAGCCGGTGACGGCGCGCGTCTTCCACTCCATGGTCGCTTCACCCCAACCGTGAAGGCCGGGCTGATCCGTTTCTACCTTGACGAACACCCAATTGCGCATAACCGCATGTACAACGAACATTTTGATGTCGGTGATTTTCATGGCGGATGGATACTCCCTCAGGTCGTTCCTCAGCTCAGTTGCCACTTGAGAGGCCGGGTGCCGCGAAGGGCGCGCACTTTGTTCTGTTGTTCCAGGCGGTCCATGTGGCCCTTGACAGAGAACATGGCGAGAGACCAGCTCTCCTTGGGCCAGTCGCCGACCGCGTTGGAGACGGCGTCGATCAGCTCTTTCATGGTGAGGCCCGCCGGGTTTTTCCCCAGGGTCGCGAAGATCACCCGGTCGAAGAGTTCAACCGTTTGCCGCGATTCGGCGATGAAGTCCCGGACCTCCTCCCCGCGCATAATGGGCCAGTGCCCGGAATAGAGAAGGTCAATCGCCAGACTTTCAAAGTAGCGGAGTGTCGAGAGGTAAATGTCCACGTAATAGTAAGTGACGGGAATCGCCATGCCGCCTTCCGCCTTCGGGCAACCCCGCCCGTGAATGGCGTCGCCGACGAAGGCAGTCCGGTGCTTCGAGTCATAGAGCGCCAGGTGTCCGTGTGAGTGGCCGGGCACGTGAAGCACCTCAAGCTCCCAGTCGTCGCGGAGACGAAGCTTCTCGCCGCCGGAGAAGCCGACGTCCATCTTGCGCGGTTGGCCCGCGTCGGGCCCGGGCTCAGGATCGAAGCCGACGTCGTGCTCTTCCCGAAGGAAGTTGTAGCGGAGATCGAAGAGGGTGCGGGGGTCTTCCACCAGGACGCGATCCGCTTCCCCACAGGCCAGCAAGGTGCGCGGTGATGCCTTCTTGATGGCGTCGTTCCCACCCTGGTGGTCGAGGTCCGCATGGGTGGTCACGGCCAGCGTGAGCCGCTCCGGTTTCATCTTGAGCTTGTCCATATAGGGAAAGATCACCTTTTCCGGTGTCGTGGCGATGCCGGTGTCCACGAGGACGACGTTCTCGCCCACAAATAGATATTGAAAAAGATTTCGACCGGCGAATAAAGATTGTAATTGATACACGTCCTTGTAAAGTTCCATCGTTCACTCCCGCCAGGCTGCGCTCGGTCCTTGCGTTCCAATCCTCGCCCAGAGTCAACGGGCTGCGCAAGTCTTTTTCAAGATACCATGGCGAGCAAAAACAAGTGTTCAGGGGTAGCCTTCGAGGAAAGAGAATAGGAACGGCGGTCTCGCCCGCGCAACTGGGGCGCGCCAAAGATGCGGAGACGAGTTTTCGAAAAGTCATTCAGCTCGCGCCCCAGGCTGCCATGGGCTACAACAACCTGGGTGTGCTGCTTTCCGGGCAGGGGCGGAAGGCGGAGGCGGCGGAGATGTTCCGCGCAGCGCTCAAGCGGGAGCCGCGCAGCTTCACCGCGCTACTGGGGCTGGGCGCGACCCTGGCAGCCTCGCAGAAGTACTCCGAGGCTGCGGCCGTTTCTGGAAAAAGCCTGGAGGGCTCACCAGGCATCGCCGGGGACTTATGGCGCGGAGCCGCAGCGCTATCAGGCAGTTCATTCTCGCGCAATCGGGATCGTCTTCGACGCCGAGTCAGGATAAGACGAAGGCGCGATGAGAAAAGAAAGTCAAAAGTCGAAGGTCAAAAGCCGGCGGTTCCCGGCAAGCCGAGGCATACCCTGCAGCGCATGGCGCAGGGCAGGCGGCGACCGCCCTTACAGAGAGCCCACCTGAAGGTGGACGCGACAGGTGGTCCTTACGTGGAAGGGCGGCGCAGGCGGAAGCAAGCGATTTCCGGAGGGCATTTGAAACGGAGGGGAACCAGCACCTTGCCGATGCCGCGGCTCACGTAGATCTGGGTGCCATCGAGCCGGTTCCAGCCGTCCACGAAACGTTCGCCCAACCTCGAGCGACCATAAACCGACCCTACCACCGGAAGTCTGACCTGCCCGCCGTGGGTGTGACCGGAAAGCATGAAGTCGATCCCGTGCCTCGCGGCAACCCGGATGCCCACCGGGTTGTGACAGAGCAGGATCTTGGGATCGCGCGCAGGAATGTGCCGGACCGCGCCGGCGAAGTCCGCGGCGCGCCACCAGAGGTCATCGACACCGACCATCCAGAGAGTGGCGGAACCCCGCCGCAAAGCAAAGTGGGAATTGCGAAGGACCCGGATGCGTTGCGCCTTGAGGGCGCGCGTGATCTCGTCCGGATCAACTTGAAAATCATGGTTGCCGAGAACCGCGAAGACTCCCAGGCGCGCGCGCAATTTCCCCAGCGCGCGGGCCACCGGCCAGATGTAGAAAGGCGAAAACGTAACATAGTCCCCGGTCAGGGCGATGACATCCGGCCGCCGCAGGTTCACGAGGTGAACAGCGCGCTGCACGTCTTCCAGCGGGGTGTAGAGGCTATGGTGGATGTCCGTCAGTTGGATGACCTTCAGGCCGTCATGGGCAGCCGCCAGCCGCCTCAGCCAGATGTCGGTTTCGGTGATTTCCGGATCGGGCGACAAGGGAGACGGCGCTTCCGGCTCCGGGCTGCTCAGGGAAAGCGTGATCAACTCGCCGCGTCGCGGAAATCGCCGGGAGCTCAACCGCCTGGCCAAAGGAAAAACCTCGGGACTAGGGACTCGGGGCTAGGGACTTGGGACGACGGTGCATTCACTTCATAACCCGTTCCGCCCCAGTCCCTGGTCCCCAACCCCTGGTCTCGTTATTTTGCTTGCTGGGCCAACACCTCGCCAAAGACCCGGCACATCTCGTCATGGACCAGGCCATTCGAGGCAACAACTTCATCGCCGAGAAGGTTGAACGGGCCGCCCGAGAGGTCCGAAACGCGCCCTCCCGCTTCGGTCACCATGAGGGTACCAGCGGCCTTATCCCAGGGATTGAGCTTCAATTCCCAGAAACCATCGAAGCGCCCTGCCGCCACCGAGCAGAGGTCCAGCGCCGCCGACCCCGCGCGTCGAATGCCATGCGAGAGTTGGGTGAAGCGGAAGTAGAACTGGATGTTCAGGTCGTGGCTGGAGGCGAAAGGCGGGAAGCCCGTTGCCAGCAGGGCCACGGAAAGCTTCGGGATCTTGGAGACAGAGATTCGCTGGTTGTTCAGGTAGGCGCCCCCGCCCCGTTCGGCGGTGAAGAGCTCTTCCCGCGTGGGGTCATAAACTACGCCGGCGACGACTTCGCGGCGGCAGGTCAAGCCCAGGGTGACGCAGAACACCGGGAAACCGTGAGCAAAATTGGTGGTACCGTCGAGAGGATCAACGTACCAGCAGAAATCCGAATCGATCTTCTGGCCGCCGCCTTCCTCGGAAACCATGGCGTGCTTGGGGAAATGGCTGCGCAGACGCTCGATAATCAGCGCCTCGGAGAGTCGGTCCGCTTCCGTCACCAAGTCGGAGGGCCGCTTGTAAGTAATCTCTTGGGGGCGCCGGGAAAGTTGCAACAGCAAGGCGCCCGCTTCTCGCGCAATCTCGACTGCGGTATCCAGGTAGCTTTCCATGTGTATTAAAGCCCTCAGCATTCAGCTTCCAGCATTGGGCAATCAGCCTCCGGCCGAAATATCTTCGATTTTTGTTTCCGGCTGGTCGCTGACGACGGACTGCTGAAAGCTCCTTCCACCCTCGCCTTCCGCCCAGACGGCGCCGTCTTCGAAATACTCCTTTTTCCAGATGGGGACGATCTGCTTCAACCGGTCGATGGCATAGTGGCAGGCTTCAAAGGCCGCGCGCCGGTGGGCTGCGGTCACCACAATGGCGACACTGGTCTCGCCGATTTCGAGGCGTCCTAGACGGTGAATCATCCCGATTTGATCGACCGGCCACTTCTCTTTCACTTCCCGCCGGATCTCTTCCAGCCTGCGGATGGCCATCGGTTCGTAAGCCTCGTACTCGAGGAACAAAGTCTTCCGTCCCTGCGAATGGTTGCGGACGACGCCCTCGAAAACCACCACCGCGCCGTTCTCGGGGGCCTTCAAACGCCGCGCCAGGTCAGCGGTGAGAACGGGCTCGCGCGTGATCCCGCAGAAATCATCCGGCGCGCCGCCGCTCACGGGAGGCAGGAAGGCAACCTCATCGCCCTCCCGCAAAGGCTGTGCGCGCTGGGCAATTTCCAGGTTTACCGCGGCCACCAGCGACGCCGCCAGCTCTCCCAAGCGCGGGAAACGCTGCAGGTAGTTGCGCCACAGGTCGTCGAGGGTTCCCCCCTCACGGATGTCTACTTCTTCCTGCAGGAAGCCCGTCACCTCCTGCGTGAGCCCGAAAAAGCGGACCTTGACTTTCATGGTGATAATGACGCGCTAGCTGTTACGACGGTCGGCGCTACAAGCCGCCTCCACCGCCCAGCGCCTCACGCAGGGTTTGCAGGGCCTGGTTCAGAGTCACCGTGCCCCGCTCGATAGCGGAGCGAACCAAATTGAGCTGCTGGGGTGCGGCCGTCCAGTCCCTCCGGTCAACCGCATCGCGCACGCCCGGCATCACCACCGCCGCATATCCAGTATACACGCCGGGAGCATAGAAGGCATGGCGAAACCAGGCACGGCCGGGCAAGCCGTTTTCGAGAAGGAAGTTCCGTTCCACTTCCAGCAAGGCGTGGTTAAGAGTTGCCAGGCGGCCCGGGTCCGAGACGCCGGTCGCGCTGGCATCTTCCATCTTTTGCCCGAGGGCTTTGGCTACCTCAGTGAACTTGCCCGCCGCCTCCGCGACCTCATCGAGCGGCAACTTACCAGCCAGGTTGTTCTTCTTCAATTCCTCATCCAGGTCGCGGAGGTACTTCTGCATGGCGCTGCCGTACTCTTCGTAATCGAAGGGCACGATATCCGCATCGGCCAGGCGCAGGGCCAGAGTCCCATAAACCTGCGCGGCGGCCACGCTGTATTTGAAAGTTGGGTCACCGAAGTTCTGCATCCAGTAGAAGTTATCGTAAAGAGCATGATAAACCCCGTACGATCCACCAAAGCCAATATCCAGGGAGGGCACGCCGAGGTGCTGGAGGAAAGGGGTGTAGTCGGAACCGCTGCCCAGGTCGCCTATACGAGCCTCCGGCGGGCCCGCCGGCTGGCCCTGCTCCGGCACGACAATGGGCGCGCCAGTCTCCCGACGGAACTTCTTCCCTTCCTCACTCCAGACCGCGAAGAGTGGCCGCCCGCTCGTGGGATCCGTCACCTCTTGAGCAACTTCGCGAATGAGCCTGCGCAAAGAAGGGACCGCTGAGGCGCCGAAGTGCGTGCCGGAAACCCCCACATCCATGTTCAGGTAGGCAACCGCGTCTCGGCGGAGCTGGTCGGCGTGTTCCTCCGCCCATTCGGTGGAACCCATCAGCCCGAACTCTTCGGCGTCCCAACTCGCCAGCACGATCGTCCGCTGGGGTTTCCAGCCTTGTTTCAGGAGCTGGCCAAGCCCACGGGCAACCGCCAGGAGGGGAGCCGTGCCGCTGTTGGGATCCACGGCGCCATACGTCCAGGCATCGCGGTGGTTGCCCACCACCACCCACCAGTCCGGCTGTCCCGTGCCGGGAATCTGCGCGATCACGTTCCAGATGGGCCGCACCTGAAAATCCATGTCCAGCTTCAAGTGGACTTTAGAAGCCCCGGAACCGGCGTGGTAAGTTAAAGGCAGCGCTCCCTGCCAACTGGCGGGGGCGACTGGCCCGGCCAGGTTCTGAAGAATGGGCGCCGCGTCCTCATAGGAAATGGGAGTGGTGGGCAGGTGCGGAAGCGTCCGGGCCTCCTTCAAGCTCAGGCGCTTGGCGCCCTTGATGGCCGCGTAACCGGGCGTCAGGGGATCGCCGGAATATTCCGTCAAGGGAAGAATGGAACCGCGTTGCACACCCGTCGCTGGACGCCAGGGCCCACGCGGATAAACATCTCCTCTGCGATAGCCATCGTCGGCCGGGTCGGAGTAAATCAGCAAACCGGCGGCGTGATTCTGTTCCGCCACGTAAGCCTTGACCCCGCGGAAACATTTGCCGTACCGGACGATCACAATCTTCCCGGTTACATCAATGTCCATATCTTTCAGGCGCTGGTAATCTTCCGGCAAGCCGTAGTTCGCGTAAACGACGCGCGCGGTTACGTCGCCGGAGGGCGAAAAAGCGTTGTAGGCAGAGATGACGCTGGAATCATAAGTGTCCTTGTCCCACGACCATCCGCCTTCGGGGGTGGGGCCTTCGCGCTTGTAAGGTTCTACCAGGTCCACCTGCACTTCCTTAGGCATGGGCAGCAACACCTGGTATTCAACCAGCTTGGCGTCCAGGCCGGCCCCGCGGAATTGATCGAGGACGTACTGCGCGGTTTTGTAATCTTCCGGTGTCCCGGCAACGTGCGGCGCCTGCGTCAATGTCCATAGATCCTGCTGCGCGCGCTCGGGAGTAGGCGAGGCGCGGAAAGCCTTCTCGAGCTCCACCTCGCGAGCAGCTTGGGCCGGGAAGAAGCCTCGCAACGAAACGTCCGGATGGCCCCACATCAACCTCAATCCATCGGCGGAGAGTAAGAGGACGCACACGACGAGAATCTTCTTCATGCTCGCAAGCTCCTTTTTGAACGCTTCACGGCTTTGACTCCAGGCGCACACGGGGAACTCCTGATGCCATCAAGGATTTGGGGACTAGCGAAAAAGAGGCATTATACACTGCGGAGGGAGCCGAAAGAGTCTGCCTGAGAATATCGTTTTGCAATCCGCGCAGGGGGCGGTTCGCGAACCGCCCCTACGTCTTGCCAAGCAGATGTCGCAAAGCGACATCGAGTTTCGGGAAGCGGAACTGATAGGCGGCGCTCAGGAGGCGCGCGGGCTCCACTCGCTGGCTGGCCAGTAAGAGCTCCTCTGCCATCTCTCCCAAAGCCAAGCGCGCGGCAAATGCCGGTATAGGGAAGAACGTGGGCCGCCCGAGGACTCGCCCCAGGGTTTTAGTGAACTCATAATTTGTGACGGGATTGGGCGCCACAGCATTCACCGGCCCTCGCAGCGCCTCGTTCGTGATCGCGTACAAGACGATCTCGACGAGGTCGTCAATGGCGATCCAGCTCAGGTACTGCTTCCCGCTCCCGAACCTTCCGCCCAGTCCCATTTTGAAGGGTGGGAGCATGCTCGCCAGTCCCCCGCCCGCGGCACTCAAGACGAAGCCGATCCGCAGGTTGACGACACGAATCCGGCTGCGGGCGGCAGTCTCCGTCGCCGCTTCCCATTCCCGGCAAACCTCCGAAAGGAACAATGAACCCGGCGCGCTATCTTCTTTTAGAATCTCCTCGCCGCGGTTTCCGTAGTAGCCGATGGCGGACGCGGAAACGAGCACGCTGGGCCGCTTCGAAAGGCTCGCCAAAGTCTCACCTAGCAGTATGGTACCTTTCCGCCGGCTCGCGCGAATCCTGGCCTTCTTCTCCGGCGTCCACCGGCCCGCGATGGTCTCTCCGGCCAGGTGAACCACGGCATCGAGGCCTTCGAGAGCCGCGGGATCAATCTTTCCCGCCGCAGGGTCCCACTGGATCAGAGCCTCCCCTGGCCGCGGCTTGAATCTCACGAGGCGGCTAACACGATGCCCGCCCGCGGCCAGGAACGGGATCAGCGCCTGGCCGATCGTCCCGCCTGCTCCGGTAACAAGAATGTTCATGTGCGAACCTTCCCTCTGATCAATCACCCGGGTCGCTCAAAGCCCCACGTGTGCCACACACAGGCACACGAACGCCGTGGCGGGGGTGGAAGAGGCATCAAATCTTTATTGGGACGAACGCCCCTTCTGCTCACCCGCCGACCCATCCGAGCGGTGCCGCATATTCTGTGCGGTCCTGGAGGAAGCAGGCGGAGTTTCTGTCGCGCTCAAGGGTCATCGCGCGGATCGAGCTACACATCCTCCTCGAAAACCTGGAACCCCATCAGCGCGGCCAAGTCCTTCACGTCTTTCCGGTAATCTCCGAAGAAAGTAACGCGGTGCCAGCCCCAGCGCCAGTTGGTCATAATGTTTTCCAGGTTGACCCTGGCGGCCAGCTTCGTCCGGCACGCCTTGTCTTCGTCAATGTTGGCCACGGTCTTGCCCGAGTGGATGAGCAAACCCTTCTCCGCGGTGTTCACCTCCACGGTGGTCACCACTTCACCCAGGGGCAGGAGCGACTGGACGACCGCGCCCTTCCGATCCTCGGAATGCGACCTGATGATGTACGGGTTCGAGCGCCCTTTGGGTCCGAAGGGCTTGGTCATCGCCACACAGTGCGCATAGATGATCTGGGACTTCGAGGTGTCGAACACCGGGTCCGAGATGTACCCCGGCCGCTTCACCAGATGCCGCATCATCACCATGGTAGTGGTGGAGTTCAGGTCTCCCTCACACGCGCCCACGTACCCCTCGTTGTTAAGCTGGAAGAAGGAAAGGCACGGGTAAGCGGACATCTTCCCGCCGTAGAAGAGGGTGAGGCAGTCGATGGTGATGGCCTCGGCCGCCTTGTCCTTCATGATGGACGATATCGCCAGGTGCATCTTGCCGGACTTGATGATCTCCTGGCGCGACGGCTCAACCACCTTCTGCGCGCCCTTCATCCACTGGTCCGCCCACCGGACGGCTTCCTTCTCGTCAGCTTTCTGATAGTAGGACTCCAGCTCATCGCCGCCGATTCGAATGACCTCGATCCCGGTGAGCTTCTTGATCTGCTCCGCGTGCTCGATAATGTCGTTCTCCGCCACATCCACGATCTTCGCGCTCTGGATGCCCTTCAGAACCTCGAACAGCCTTGCAGCCTTCGCCACGTCCCCGAAATCGGAAGAAGCGACTCCCACCATGGGCAGCTTATCCCTCAAGGCTCTGGGATATTCCCCGATGAACTCACCGGAGCCGGCGTAGACGTCATCCACCAGGACGACGGGCTTGCCGCTGTGGACGACGACATCGACCGCCCCGGTCCAGATCCCTACCGGGTAAGAGATGAAACCATCGACGTCGGCCATTTGCTTGACGAGCTCACGAGCCTGGTCCGCATTCAGCGCCGTGCCTACCACGAAATCCGTGTTGCTGCATGCCTCCTTGAGCTTCGCCGTGAGCTGCTTCTTCCTTCCCTCGTAATCAAAGCCCTGATAGGGCCAAGTCGCTTGATCGGCCGGCCGGTGCGAGAAGATCAGACCAACTCGTGCTTTGGGAACCGCTAAAGTCGGCGCCGGCGCCGAAGGGCCTTGCCCCACCGCGGCGGCAATCATCTCGCCTGGAGATGCCAGCGCGTACCCTAAGAGTCCCATGCCGCTTCCTGCCAAAAATTTCCTGCGATCAATGCACACACTCGAAAAAGGACAGCTTGTTTTGTCCATGCTATTTCCTCCTGCAATGAGACAGGGCTCACCCCCGAGGAGTGATTGCCCACCAAGGCGAGGAATCAGGGATCCTAGAAACGAATGCTGCCACGCGAATAGCACTCTGGCAGGCCGGTGTCAAGCTCTAAGGGAGGAACTGGGCGTTCAGGCACAGTGTCCACTGCGCCGTTTTGCCCGCCACAAGGGCAGGACGGTTCTTGCAGAAGGTTCCGCCCCTGTTGACCAAGGCGCCGCGCTATGAGGCCGGAGGGCGAAGAAAACTCCGGGAGACGAGATTCCGCGGCGGGTTGTGTGGAGCGAAACTTTCACCCCGCTCTTCCCTCTGGCTGTGCAAGGGCCAAGCGTTGAAGCGTAGCACGCGCTGTGGTGGTGGGCGTCCGGCCCGCTAGCCTGCCACCAAGGCTCGGGGCGAGGTGGGAGCCCCACCTTGCGGGGTCCCGGAGCGCATACAAGATTCGCCCCCACAATTCAAACGGTGAGCTCGCCCGAGGATATCACGGTGCGCAGACGCCTCACTCTTCCACCCGGATGCGTTTCAGCTCCGCCGGCTTCAGATCGTGGCGCAGCCATTCGATAGCTTCGTCCAGCAAGGAACGCAGCGCTTCCAGGACCTCGATGGTGGCGTTGCGCAAGTGCCGCGCGGAGCGCCTCCCTGGACGCTTGGCGCGAACCAATGGCAGGATTTCCCGCACGAACCACGGCATGCAGGCTCCGATTCCTGGAGGCGCGGGCTTACGGCGGGGGCGCGGCTTGCGATTTCGTTTCCCGTTGGGCATGGTTCCTCCCCAGGGTCACAATCAGTTCCCCTTCCTTGATGCGAGCGTTCAAGGGCTCGCAGTGGGCCATCCGCTGGGGCAGCGAGACATGACGCTTGAGTGTCCCCACGCGGATAATCAATTCATCCAGCTTCTTATAAAGGTTCACCTCTTCGCTGGAAACAAAGGGCAAACGCAGGTGGAGCTCGTAATTGCCACCCACCTTGCGGAAGCGATAGGGCGCCTCCGCAAAGAATTGTCGGGCGGGGTCACGGCTGCCATAAAGCGCTCTCCCCAGCCGCTTCAGTCGATCCACCCCCAGCACTTCATCCTGAAAGAGCGGCACGCGCCACACCGGCACGGGCGCAAAGAACTCTTCCACCGATTGCACCCATTTTTCCTGGGTAACCTTCCAGGCGCTGAAGAAGTCGTCGCGGACCTCTGCGGGCAGAATGCGGTTGACGATCACCGCGTCGATGGTCAAGCCGTAGAGGCAGAAATAGGTGAAAGCGCGCTGGGTCTCCTTCAGCACCACCTTTTCCGGGTTGGTGACCAGGCGCACGGTGGTCACCCTGGGGTCGGCCATGAGCTTGTCGATCCCCGCCAGCTTACGGTGCAAGGCCTGGAGGTTTTCGAAATAGTCCTCCTGGGGGATGGGTAGGCCGGTGAAGGTCTGGATCATGGGGCGGACCATCCTGGCCACGCGCCGCTCGAGTTTGAAGATCTTCGACATGTACCACTCGAGCGTGGTGGGAATGCTGATGAAGCGCAACGACTCGCCGGTGGGCGCGCAATCGAGCAGCATCACGTCAAAACTCTTTTCGCGGAAGTATTGGTTCACGTAGAGCAACGAACTCACTTCTTCCATGCCGGGGAAAATCGCCAACTCTTCCGAGAGGGTCTTCTCGAGGCCGGAAATGTTCAGAAGGGCTGAAACGTAGGCGTAGACGGAATCCCAGTGGCGCGCAATCTCTTCCTGGACGTCCACTTCCTGGATCCAGAGGTTCTTGGTCACTTCGACCAGTTTGCCCGCCTCGTGGTCCATCAATGCTTTGTCCAGATCAAAGGCATCGCTTAAGGAGTGGGCCGGATCAACCGACATCACGAGGGTTTTGTATCCCCGCCGCGCCAGTTCCAGCCCGGTGGCCGCCGAGATGCTGGTCTTGCCTACTCCTCCTTTGCCGGTGTAGAGAATGATGCGCATGACTTGAAGTCTCCGGGCAGACGCCTTACGGCGAATTCAGATTAGCACTGTAAGAAGCCTCATACAATTTCAGATGCGGAGGCAGCCGCCTGAGGACGTATACTGAGGTAAGCCATGGCACAGGTTCTTCTGGTGGGAAAAGACTGGAAAGCGCGGGCATTGCTGCGCGCCCAACTGCTGGAAGAGGGCCTGGAGGTGGAGGCCTGCGAGCAGGCCAGTGAGGCGATTGAAAGCCTCGACCGGAACGAACTCTTGCCGGAGCTCCTCATCGCCGACCTCTCAGCCAGCGACGATCCCGCCGGTGAAGCGGAATTGCTTGCCCCCTGGGCCAGACAGGTCCCCATCTGGGTCATCACTAGCCGCAGCCTGATCGTTGATAAGAAGCTGAAAGGGCGCGGCTTCGCAATGCTCCTCTTTCGCCCCATCGACCTGGGCGAACTGGTGGAACAGATCAAGCAACGAGTTGAGAACAGGTAGGGGAGTCCGCCGAGGCGGACTCCCGCAGAAGCGCCCAGAAGGGGAGCACCCCACTCTGCGGGGTGCTGCCGCGGGAGGGCCATTAAGGCCCTCCCCTACGACGCAAAACCCCACGGCATCCCGCATAGTGCGACCGTCAGCGCGCTAGTCATGCTACAATTCCTGAGAGCGTAAGGAGGATCGCTTATGTCAAAGACAGGCGCACAGCTTCTCGAAGAAGCGTTATCACTTCCGCCTGCGGACCGGGCAGAGTTAGCAGACCGTCTCCTGACGAGTCTTGACGTTTCGCCGGACCGTAGGATCGACAAATTGTGGGCCCAGGAAGCCGAAGATCGTCTGGACGCATTTGAGCGGGGCGAAATAAAAGCCGTTTCCGCAAGAGAGGCCTTCGACGCAGCCCACCACGTGAAACGCTGATGGTTGTTAAGTTCCTTGTGCCCACCCAAGCCGAATTAGCGGAGGCCGTTGCCTATTACGATTCGCAAGAAAGCGGGCTCGGCTCTAAGTTTGCCGAAGAAGTAAAACGCACCATCGAAAGAATCCTACAATACCCCCAAGCTTGGTCGTTACTCTCCAGGAGAACCCGGCGCTGCCGAACGAACAAATTCCCGTATGGGATTATCTATCAGATTCGAGGCGACGTTGTCCTCATCGTGGCGGTCATGCACCTTCACCGTGAACCCACAACTTGGAAAAGGAAGTAGCGCAACGCTCGCCCTCTAGCGTTTCTGGATTTCAACCAGCGTGGAAAAGCCGCCCGCCGCGGCGGGCCGGAAAGCGGGCCTTGCGCCAGATCTGCTGGCCCCTGACCCCTGCTCTTCCTGGCCCAGCACCTGACACCTAACGCCTGCTCCTAATGCTTCGGGCCGCTTCCGAGGTCGCGCGAATGTTCGTGTGTCGTAGCACGGCCGTCTCGGCCGTGCGTCCTGGCTGTAGATCTTCACGGGCGGGACGCCCGTTCTACGCGAGTGGCGATGCATTGCCGACGCTCACGCAGGCCAAGCGCTGACGGCGAGGTGGCAGCCGCGGTTGCGCGCCAATCATTGAGCTGTGCGGTTCTCTGCGTTTGTCGGCCCTAGGCGCGCAAAGGGTTGCCAGCCGGAGGCTGGCGCTACCTAGAAGGCCAGGTATACCGGATTCTCAAGAATCTGCTTCAGAGCTTGCAGGAATCTTGCGCCCGTCGCCCCGTCGATCACGCGGTGGTCGCAGGAGAGCGTCATGCGGCAGCGGAGGCCGACTTCGATGCGGCCCTCCGTGACGACGGGTTTCTCCACCACGGCGCCCACGGCCAGAATCGCGCCTTCGGGAGGATTGATCACCGCGGTGAATTCCTCGATGCCCATCATCCCCAGGTTCGAAACGCTGAAGGTGGAGCCGGTATATTCCTCGGGCAGGAGCTTGCGGTTGCGTGCCCGCCCGGCAAGCTCCTTGGCCTCCCGGGAAATCTGCTGAAGGCTTTTGCGGCCGCCGTCGCGGATGACCGGCGTGATCAGCCCGCCGTCTTCGGTGGCCACCGCCATCCCGATGTGCACGCGGTTGTGATAGCGGATGGCGTCACCCCGGAACGACGCATTTACTTCCCCGTGCGTTCGCAATGCGGCAGCGCACGCTTTGATGATGATGTCGTTGTAGGAAAGCTTCAATTCCGCGTCGAGTGTATTGGCGGATTCGCGCAACTCTTTCGCCCGCTTCATATCCACTTCGATGGTCAGGAAGAAGTGCGGCACCGGCCCCAGGCTCTGAGTGAGGCGCGCGGCGATGGTTTTGCGCATGGAGCTCAGGGGCTCATCCTGGAAGTCCGGGCCGCCCGGGACGATAGGGCGCTGTGGCGGGGCGGCAGCAGGGCGCGCCTCACGCGCCGGCGCGACGGCAGGCCCTGCGACGGGAGGAGCAAAAGGTTTTCTGGGGGCGGTTTGAAATTCCATCACGACTCGTTCCACATCGCTGCGAACGATTCGCCCTCCCGGGCCGGAACCCACAACCCTGCTCAGCTCGATTCCGGACTCTTTCGCGATGCGGCGCGCCAGCGGCGAAGCCAAAACCCGACCACCGCCGCCGGCCGGATGGGCGGGTGGCGGCACGGCAGGTATCGCTCCGCCCGTTGCCGGTAGCGGCACAACAGAAGGCGCCGCGGCAGGTTTCGCAGCGGAAGGCGGAGCGCTAACCGGTTTCTCAGTCGCCAACTTTTCGGCCGCCGCGTGAGTAGCCGCCGGCTTCCATTGGCCCGCAGCCGCAATCAGCGCGGAGATGTCTTCCTGTGGGCCCGCGATCACCGCGAGGAGTTCTCCCACGGGAACCACCTTTCCATCCGGTATCAGTATTCTCCGCAGCACGCCCGAGCCCACCGATTCCACTTCCATATCAACCTTGTCGGTCTCAATTTCCACGAGGGCGTCGCCCGGGGAGATGGCGTCTCCTTCCTTCTTAAGCCACTTGAGCACCTTGCCTTCCGTCATCGTATCGCTGCCCTTGGGCATCAGTAGGCGATTGGCCATGAGTGATCTTCTCCCGATCCAAACCCCATGCTTACTGGCGGTAGAGCACCCGTTTCGCCGCCTCCATCACCCGCTGGGGATCGGGCAGGCACAGGTGCTCCAGGTTCTTCGCGTAGGGCATAGGGACGTCCGCGCCGGTGACGCGCAAGATGGGGGCGTCCAGATAATCGAACGCCCGATGCTGGATGGTATCCACGATCTGGGCGCCCACGCCGCAGAACGGCCAGCCCTCTTCCACCACCACCGCGCGGTTGGTCTTCTTCACGGAGTTGACGAGGGTCTCGGAATCGAGCGGGCGCAGCGTGCGCGGGTCCACCACCTCCGCATCGATTCCTTCCTTCTCGAGTTCCTTCGCCGCCTCCAGCGCCACCAGCACCATCTTCGAGTGCGCGATGAGGGTCACATCCTTCCCCGGACGCTTGATGTCGGCCACGCCCAGCGGGATCAGATACTCGCCGTCCGGCACTTCCCCGCGCGAGCCGTAAAGCACTTCCGATTCGATGAAGACCACCGGGTTGTCGTCGCGGATGGCGCTCTTCAGCAAGCCCTTGGCATCGGCGGGGGTGGAGGGCATGGCCACTTTCAATCCCGGCACGTGACAATACCAGGACTCCAGCGCCTGGGAGTGCTGCGCGGAAAGCTGGTGGCCCGCGCCTCCCGGCCCCCGGATCACGATGGGCACCTTAAACTGCCCTCCCGACATGTAAAGCATCTTGGCGGCGCTGTTCACGATCTGGTCGATGGCGAGCATCGAGAAGTTGAAGGTCATCATCTCCACGATGGGGCGCAGACCCACCATCGCCGCCCCCACGCCCAGCCCCGTGAAACCTAACTCGGTGATGGGCGTGTCCAACACGCGCATGGGACCGAATTCATCCAGCAGCCCTTTACTCACCTTATAGGCGCCCTGGTAGAAACCCACCTCTTCGCCCATCAGCACGATGGTTTCATCGCGGCGCATCTCCTCGCGCATCGCCTGGTTTAGCGCCTCACGATAAGTGATGGTGGACATGACTCACTCCGGTTCGGTCAATCTTCTCGCTGAATGCGTGTCGCGGGAACCCTGCCGCGTCTGCTGGGGACGAACGCCCCATGCGCAGGCAAACGAGTATCACTCCGCTTCGGGCGCCAGCACGTCGGTGTAAAGCTCACGCGGCTCGGGGTCCAGGCTGCGTTCGGCGAACGCCACCGCGTCCTCCACGATTTCGTGGATGCGGGTGTCCAGTTCTTCGAACTGCTCGCGCGTCACGAGGCCGTGCTCTTCCAGAACGGCGGTGAAATGCTTGAGAGGGTCCAGGCGTTTCTGTTCTTCCACTTCCGCCTTGGTGCGGTAATGGCCATGGACAGGGTCAGACATCGAGTGGCCCATGAAGCGGTAGGTCCGGGCCTCGATGAGGGTGGGCGCGCTCTGCTGGCGGGCGCGTTCCACTGCCTCGCCCACCACATCGCGCACCGCCAGCACGTCCATGCCATCCACGCAGGAACGAGCCATGTTGTAAGCGCAAGCCTTTTGCGCGAGGTCATACAAGGAGGAAGCGCGTTCGACCGGCGTCCCCATCCCGAAGCGATTGTTCTCGCAGATGAAGACGACGGGCAGCTTCCACAGCGCCGCCAGGTTGAGCGACTCGTGGAAGGAGCCGATGTTCACGGCGGCCTCGCCGAAGAAACAAAGGGTGACACGCGGCTGCTTGAGATACTTGGAGGCAAAGGCCACGCCCGTGGCGAGCGGGATTTGGCCGCCCACAATGGCGTGGCCGCCCAGGAAATTGTGCCGCCTGTCAAAGAGGTGCATGGACCCCCCCTTGCCTTTTGAGACGCCACTCTGCTTCCCGCAAAGCTCCGCCATGATTTCGCCCGGGTCCACGCCGCGCGCCAGGGCATGCCCGTGCTCACGGTAGGATGCCAGGATGTAGTCGTCCGGGTTCAGGGTCGAGATAGCGCCCACGGCCACCGCTTCCTGGCCGATGTAAAGATGGCAAAAGCCGCCGATCTTACTGAGGGTGTAAAGTTCCGCCGACTTCTCTTCAAACCGGCGGATCAACAGCATCTTCTCAAGCAAACCGCGCAGCAGCTTGGGGTCTTCCTTGAGCACCCGGCCACGTTCCTGAAGTCCGGGGGACGTCCGCGTGGTGTGGACGCCCGCCAAATCCGCCGTCGTCGCACCGGCGTTGGATGAATCCATTTCAGACCTCCTGGAGCTCACGCATCCTGCGAACCGCAGCCAGACCAGACCCCCTGCGCGCGAGCGACAGAAAAAAAGGCATCAGTTACAAGAACCTAAACAGCTTAGTATAATTCCGAATGACCTGATTCACCCAGAAAAAGGCGTGTTGACTGTCATAAACGCACCCATCTTCCACCCTGCCGCTGGCGCCTCTCACAACCCGAGAAGTGATAGCCGTGCGTGCCACCTTAGCCGGACTGTAACGCAACGTTCGCTCTCTAACGCTGCGGCTCTGCTCTAGCGGACTGCTTTTTGTCGCTGCGCACCTGGGCTCTCGAATTTCGAGTTTCGAATTTCGTCTCTCAGGCTCTCACTTCAAGAGGGCGGTCGCTGCGGCGGGTTGCTGCTGTGTGAGGCAGTGAAGCGTACCCAGGCCCCAGACAAGGTCGGCGGCATGGATGCCCACCACCGGCCGGTCAGGGAAAAATTCGGCAAGAGTGCCCAGGGCCATTGGGTCCTTGGGATCGTTGAACGTCGGCACGAGGACCGCGGCATTCGCAATATAGAAATTGGCATAGCTCACCGGCAGGCGCTGGCTATCGAAATAGAGCGGCGCAGGCATGGGCAGTGGCACAACTTCAACTCGCGAGCCATCCTCCAACCGCATCCCTTCCAGCCGCTCGCGGTTTTCTTGAAGGGGCGCGTAGTTGGGGTCGTGGGGATCATCTTCCTGGCAGAGGACGACGGTGCGCGGCCCGACGAACCGGCAGAGGTCATCCACATGGCCGTGCGTGTCGTCGCCTGCGATCCCCTTGCCCAGCCAGAGGATGTTCGTTGCCCCCAGAAGATCGCGGAAGATACCCTCCATCCCTTGCCGACCGAGGCCGGGGTTGCGCGCCTGGATGGTTTGGTCAAGCAGGCACTCTTCGGTGGTGATGAGCGTCCCGCGACCGTTCACGTCGATGCTGCCGCCTTCCAGTACCACCGCCTTCCCCTCAACCTGCGCTGGAAACATCCTGCACCCAAGGGCGCGCGCCGCGCGTTCCGGCACTTGGTTATCCTTCTGCCAGTTTGGGTACTTCGCCCAGCCGCTGAAGCGAAAGCGGGTGATGGCCACCTCCGGTTTCGGGTCGTGCCGTCGGACGAAAATCGGGCCGAAGTCGCGCGTCCAGCCGCGGTTCGTCGGAAAGCGGAAGAACTCGATGCGGGTGAGGTCAACGGCGACGCGGGTGAGGATGCGCCGTGCCCGGGCCTCATGCGCTTTCGAGTTCACCAGGATGCGCACTCTTTCGCCGGGCGCAATTTTACGGACGATCTCGCCATAAACCCAGGGGATGGGCGCGAATTTTCCGGGCCAGTCCGTGAGGTTGTGCGGCCAGCCTATCCAGGTAGCCTCGTGCGGCTCCCATTCGGCGGGCAGGTGATAACCGAGGGCCGCGGGCGTTTTCGCTATTCCTTTTTGCGGCACGGGTCCTCGTCCAGAAAGCGGTTGGTAATGCCACTGTAGGCATCAATGCGGCGATCGCGGAGGAAGGGCCAGTTGCGGCGGATATCCTCGATGCGGGCGAGATCCACTTCCGCCAGCAGGGTTTCCTCACGGTCCGCCGGAGCCTCTTTCACCACCACACCAAACGGATCGCAAACGAAGGAAGAGCCCCAGAATTCGATCCCCGCCGCGCGTGTGCCGTCGGGCTTTTCATGGCCAATGCGGTTCACCGCCGCCACGTACACGCCGTTGGCAATAGCATGGGCGCGTTGAATAGTTCGCCAGGCATCGCGTTGCGCCGCGCCGAACCGCTCTTTTTCCGCCGGGTGCCAGCCGATGGCGGTGGGATAAAAGAGAATACTCGCGCCCTGAAGAGCCGCAAGCCGCGCCCCTTCGGGATACCACTGGTCCCAGCAGAGCAGGGTCGCGATGCGTCCCACGCGCGTGTCGAAGGCGCGGAACCCCAGGTCGCCGGGCGTGAAGTAAAACTTCTCGTAGTAGGCCGGATCGTCAGGAATATGCATCTTGCGGTAGAGACCCGCGACCTCACCATCGGCATCAATGACCACGGCGCTGTTGTGGTACACGCCCGGCGCGCGGCGCTCGAAGACCGGCGCGATGATGACGACCTTCTTCTCCTTTGCAGTCTTTCCCAAGGCCCTGGTGGTCGGCCCTGGGATGGTTTCCGCGAGGTCGAAGCAGGCCGCATCCTCGCGTTGGCAAAAGTACTGCGAGCGGAAAAGCTCCGGCAGGCAGATGATCTCGGCCCCCAAGCGTGCCGCCTCCTCAGCTTTGGCGGATGCGCGGCACAGGTTTACCTCCGGGTCACGCCCGCACGCCATCTGGATCAGGCCTACGGTGAATTTGCGTTGCATCGCGAAGAGCGTACACAAGTCTCCGGGTTTTGCCAAGAAGCTATTGACCGGCGCCGGAAACCACTGCCTCTTTCTCAACCCTTTGGGCGGCGGCTCCCAGCTTCACCCGAGCATCACCGAAGGCATGATAGACGCGGACTTTGGCCGAGTGACCGAGCGGCGCGCCATCCAGGCTGCGCAGCGTGAAGAGCGGCGCGGAATCATAACGGAGCCCGTTCCAGGTGAGCGCGTGGAACGCCACGAAGGTGGGCGACTCAATCAAAAAACCGTAAGGCGGCAACAACGCCACGCCGTAGACTTTTGACTTGTGCGCGTAATTTTTCGCGCTGGCGTTCGTGATGACTTCCACTTCCGCTGCGCCTTCCCCAAAGACCGTGCGCTGCACTCTGCGGTCCGGAGTGAGGAACTGATGCCGGGTGAGTCGCATCTGCGCGGTGAGTTCGTTGAGGGGCGAGAGAACCTCATAAGTGTTTTTGACAAAGCGGTCCACGGGATGAAGCCCCTCCGCCCAGCCGTGGTCGGCTCGAGTGAATAGCGCCGCGTCGCCAGAGGCCTTTGCCGGCGTCCCGGTTGCCGGTTTAGCTTCAGGCGACGTCTCTTTCCAATAGAGGTGCGGTGGAATATCGTGGTAGTTGAGCGGCCGACCGATGCTGATGTGGTAGAGAACATATGCGGCTGCCTGGGAAAAGTCGTAGCCGTATTTCCCATAGAGCGCGATGCTGTCTCGATAGACGATTTCAAACAGCGGCACGGAGGTTCCACCCAGCTCGCTCATCAGCTTTTTATCGTGGAACCACGTCCCGTCCACGCCGGTCAATCCTTCGAAGAAATCACTGTGCGAGACGGCCCACTCACGGCCGTCCTCGCTGCCGAAGATGCCGAAGACCTCGCGCGCGTAGTCGGAAAGGGCCTGCTTCCACTTTACGTCGTCGGCGCGGGTCAGCGGGTGCTGGGGATCGAAACACTCCTGAAGCGGGGAGGCATACGTGGTGTCGATGAAGTACGAATCGGCATCTGTCAACTTCTTAACCGCCGGCAGATTCTGCGGCCGCTTCGCCAACTCGAGCGCTTTTGGTGAGCAGGTCAGATAGGCTCGCCCGCCCCACCACTTCCCACCCTTCACCAGGGTGCCATCGGGGTTTTTCATGATGAGGTCTTCGTTCCAGGAGGGTGAATCGCGGTAGATGTCCTGGTAGTTGTCATGCAGGCAGAAGAGATAGCCCTGCTGCATCACCCGCCGCGCGCAGACAGCAAGCTTTTCATCCCCGCCACACTCGGGAGCGGCGGGGAGAATGTCAGGATGCTGGTTGTCGTAGCCGCGATGAGTCCAGCCCCCCACAACGAACAAAACTTTGTCCAACTTCAGGTCATTCTTCAGATGCTCGGCGATCTGCGCCGCCTCGTCGAACGTCCAGACAACCTTGACGACTTCTTCTTTGGTGCTCTCTTCATTCATCTCCCGGTCCAGCGCGGCCCACAACTTGAAGTTGATGGCCCCGAACAGCTTCGCGCGCTCGGGATTTCCTTTCAGTTTCTCCGCCCAGGGGGCCAGCAAACCCCGCTGTGCGGCGATTTGCCGGTACGCCTGCGCGATCGTCACGTAATCGCCTCTGCCCGTGAACCTGACTTGGACCGCTTTCGCGGAGTTGCGCAGCACGAGCGAAGTCGAGAGCACTTGCTTCCCCGCAAGCTTCCCCGCTGGTGGCATCTCACTCTTCAGTTGGGCGCTCACATAAGGGTCGTCCCAGGTGAGTAGCGCCGTCGCGCCGCTTTTCACAATGCCCAGCATTTCCATGTGGCAGCCTTCGTAGGCGTAAGTGTCGAAATCGTGGGTGAACTTCAAACCGCTGTCCGCGGGGATGAGCAGGCCCATGCGCGCGGGCACAACGGCATAACCTTTCTCCGCGTTGGTCGTCCAGAGGGCGTCGTCCAGGAGGTGAAGGCTTTCGACGCCCAATGCCTCAGCCGCGATGTAGGTAAATTCCAACGTCTTGCCGTCCTCGTGCGGACGGATCCGAACGCGCAGCCACGCATGGGGTTTGGCGGCCAGGGGATGGAACGTAACTTCCAGGCCGTTTCCCGCCCGCGCGATGTTGCAGCGGCCAAGATTCGCCTGCTGCTTCTGCCCATCCACCTTCAGGGTGACTTCACCAAAGCGTGGTTGGTAGGGATTGGAACGCCAGGCTACCTTGCCCTGCTTGTCCAGGATTTCGTAACTGCCGTTTTCTGGTGACAGGCGAAAGCTTAATGAAGGCGTTTCGATCGTTACGGCAATGCGCTCGCTCGGCCCCTGCTTGAGCTCTGCCGGCGCTTGCCTGGCGGAAGCCACCCCGGCCAAGATGAGGGTGGTGACCAAGCTGCTCAGTATCACCGCTATACTTGCACGGTTTTTGAGTGACATCGGCGCTCCTCCTTGACGCGTAAGCAGAAAGGACAGAGAAAGAATGCAAGTTCAACTCCGCCCTGGCGCTTACACAAGGTTGTTCGGAAAGTCGCAACCAGCATGGGGAACGAAACCTGTTATTCTACGAGGCTTCCGATCCTGGGAAGATCAAAAAAACGCGCCGCGGCTGCGGCCATTCGTGGCGGCAACAAGCGGGGCGACGCGAGGATACACGATGAAGTCATACACGGAATATCTTTGGTTTAACACCAAAAAGCAACGGGAGTTTATCAACATCACGCCCGACGTGGAAAAGGCCCTGGCCAAGGCCCAAGTCAAGGAGGGGTTGATCCTGGTCTCCGCCATGCACATCACCGCCGGCGTTTACATTAACGACGCCGAAGACGGGCTGATTGCGGACATTGAGGAGTGGCTGGAAAAGCTGGCGCCTTTCCGTCGGGACTATCGCCATCACCACACCGGCGAAACCAACGGTGACGCGCACCTGAAGAACCTGCTCATCGGCCACGAGGTGATTGTGCCCGTCACCAACGGCAGGCTCGACTTCGGCCCCTGGCAGCAGGTGTACTACGCGGAGTTCGACGGCCAGCGGCGAAAGCGAGTGCTGATCAAGGTCATCGGCGAGTAGCTCCAAAGCTTGGTGAAGGCGGCAGAGGCGGGAATGCCTACGCCGCACTCGCCAGCGCCGCTGGGCCTATTCGAATCGCCCCTGCTGAAGTTTCACTTTCAGCTCGTCGTGGTCGTGCGGGCCGGGCAGCGGCGACACGACGTGGACAACGATGAGCCGGGTCTTGGCCAACACGCCGCGACGCTCGCCCCGCGGCACAACCACCACGTCGCCTCTCGCCACCGCGCGCTTTTCGCTTCCCGCCACGACAGTCCCCTCACCCTCCATGACCACCAGCGCCACGTTGGCATCAGGCGTATGGACGGGGATGAACTGACCGGGCTCGAAATAGGCCAGCACCACCTTGCCCTCCGCATTTTCGAAAATGGCCCGGGCGTTGAACTTGCCGGACTGAAAAGCGGGGTTGCTCAAACAACTGGCAAAGACAGGCTGCGCGGCCATCGTCATCTCCTCCACGCTCGGGTCGGTTGGGTAGCCACGAAAGGTTACCGGGGAACCGTCGAGGGCTCGATGACTTCGGTCACAAAGATGGCGGGCACGTAGATTGGGTTAAGAGCGGCCAGGGTACGACTGCCCTCGTGCCCCGCCGCCCGCGCTGGTTCTACTCGAGGCGTTTGCCGTCCGTATTGTAGACTTCGAGGGGGCCGTATTGCTTCAGCGCGTCCCTGATCTCTTTCCCGTTGCCAACACAAACAATCTGCAGGTGGTCCAGGTCGACGTATTTCTTCGCCATACCCTGGACGACGTCGGGCGTCACCCCGGCAACCTGCTCGGGGTAACGGTCCCAGTAGTCTTCGGCCAGCTTGTAGTAATTCGCCGTCATCCAGAAACCCAGAAGCTGGGCTGGCTGTTCCAGGGAAAGGGCAAAGCGGGCGACGATGGAGCGGCGCGCATCGTCCAGCTCACCTTCCGGCACCTTTTCCTCCCGGATGCGCGTGAACTCGTTCATCAACTCCCGCATGGACTTGTCGGTGACAGGGGTGCGCACTTCCGTCGCGGTCATCCAGGCTCCGGGATAGATGTCGGAGGTGAAGTAGCTGTAGATACTGTAAGTGTACCCCTTCTCCTCGCGCAGGTTCAGGAAGAGGCGAGCGCTGGGGCCGCCTCCCAGCACCCGGTTCATCACAGTCAGGGGGATGAAATCCGGGTCGGCACGCCGCACCGCGTAATCACCCGCCAGGATGTTGGTCTGGACGGAATCGGGACGATCCACGAGCACGATTTTCTTGGCCGTGGGTTGTGGAACAGGAGTGAGGGCGGGCGAAGCCACCGGATGGTTTTTCCAGTCGCCGAAGTGTTTCTTGATGAGCGCCACAATCTGGTCAGACTGCACATCGCCCACCACCCCCAGGGTGGCGTTGTTGGGCGCATAGTAGCGGTGGTGGAATTCCTTGAGCTTCTCCGGCGTCACCGCTTTAACGGATTCCGGGGTGGCAGAGACCACCGAGGCCGGGAAGTCCCGATACAGCACTTGAAAGAACTTTTCTTCACCCAAGAAGCCTGGCTCGGAGCGCTGCTGCTCGAGTCCCGCAAGCTGGCGGGTCCTGTACTTCTCAAGTTCGTCCGCCGGGAAGGCCGGGCTCAGCACGAGGTCACCCATCAATTCCAGGATCCGGTCAACATTGGCCACCAGGCCGGAAGCCGAGACGGTGGAGATGCCGGAACCAAAACTTGCCGAGGCATCCAGGCTGGCGCCGAGCTCATCCACATCGGCCGCCAACTGGGCACTGGAGCGGTGAGTGGTGCCTTCGCGCAGCATGCCGGCAGTGAACATGGCGAGGCCTGGAAGCTCCTTGGGGTCGGCCAGCGCTCCCGTCTTGATCCACAGGGCGAAGGCCACGGTCGGCAGCTTATGTTGCTCGAGCACCAGCACCGTGAGCCCATTCGCGAGTTTCAACTCCCTGGGGCGAGGGAGCTTGACCCGCAAGATTTCCTTGCTCACCGGAGCGCGGTTGAGCCGCTGCACGCTCTTGACGGAAGTTCCTTTATCGGCGCCCGGCCCTTGCGCGAAACCCGCGGGGATGAGGAGCGCAACCGCCAGCATTCCCATCCATAAAGCGAGTACTCGTCGTTTCATTGCTTCCCTCCCCTAGCGTCCCGCGGCAGGTTTTTGGGCCGCTGCGGCGGGCAGCGTGGTCACCACCGCCCGATCCGTCGAGACCAGGAACTTCTGCGCGGCTTGTTTCACCTGCTCGGCTGTTATAGCGTTGAATCTATCGACCACAGTATTAATCAAATCGGGATCATTGAAAAGAACGGTATACTGACCCAGGCGGACGGCGGTATAGAGTGATGACTGCCGGCTCTGGATCTGGCCACGCAGGAACTGCGTCCGGACCTTTTCCATTTCGCGGGCCGTGACTCCCGCTTTCTTGACCGCATCGATTTCTTCGTAGATGGCCTTTTCCAGGTCCTCGGGTTTCACGCCGGGACGCGGCATGGCAAGGATGTAAAACAGGCTGGGACCGATGCGCGCGTCCGGTTGCACCTGGATTGACGTGGCGACTTGCTTGTCCTTCACCAGGTGCTGATAAAGACGTGAACTCTCGCCCGTGCCGAGGATATTGGCCAGAACCTGAAGCGCATCGTTCTCCGGGGTGTTACCGGGCGGGAGGTGGTAAGCCATGATGATTTGGGGAAGGCGGGCCAGCGGATCCTCGATGGTCTCACGCCGCTCGCCATAATGCTCGGGCTCCGCCAAGTCTACCTTGGGCGGCTGCGGCTGTGAGGGAATGCCGCCAAAATACTTCTTCACCTTCTCCAGGGCCTCCGCCGGCTCGAGATCACCCACCAACGCCAGCACGGCGTTGTTGGGCGCGTAGTAGATGCGGAAGAAATCCTGCACATCCCCCACCGTCGCCGCGTCCAGGTCGGACATGGAGCCGATGATCGAGTGCTTGTAAGCGAAGTTGTCGTAGGAAAGGTTGTCAATCTCCAGATAGGATTTTCCGTAGGGCTGATTGTCGATGGAGCGCCGGCGTTCTTCCTGGACGGTGTTGCGCTGGTTCTCCAGGTTCGTTTGGTTCACGGCCAGAGAGCGCATGCGGTCGGCCTCGAGGTAAAGTGCCAGGTCAAGCTGGTTCTTGGGCAGGATCTCGAAATAGTTGGTCCGATCCTCCGTCGTCTGGCCATTCATTCCACCACCGTTGTTGAACACCAGGATAAAGTGCTCGCCCTTGCCCACGTTCTCTGAGCCCTGGAACATCATGTGCTCAAAGAGGTGGGCGAAGCCGGTGCGCCCGGGACGCTCGTTGCGCGACCCCACGCTGTAGGTCACGGAGATGGCAAAGACCGGAGCCGTGTGGTCGGGCGCAATGATCAGGCGCAGACCGTTCTCCAGCCGTTGATCGGAGTATTCCAGACGGGGTATCCGGGACTCTACGGCCAGCGCCTGGACAGCAACCAGGACAATGGCCAGCAGCATTCCCTTCCGTAAATGCTTCTTCATGGGCGATAGCTCCCTCAGCATTGAAAGTCCTCACCGGACACAGGTTGGATAGCCTGAAGCAAATTAGACGCAAAAACAAGGTGAAAAGTTCCGCGGCGGGGCAGTCAGTGTGGGAGGCCAATGGTGGGAATCTGTGCCTGGCGCTCGAGCCGCGCCCGGCGACTGTCCTGCACCGTCTGATGCAGGGCCTCCCCGCTTGGGCTTCTTTTTAGCCCGCCCTGCGCGGGCGGGAGCGCGTTACTGAAGAAGGACCGCAGACCCACAACACCGAGGCTGTCTCAGAACTTCGCGCTGGGTGCGCTAAGACGACTCGCCGCGGCGTCAAATGGCGCATGAGCGAAAGGGTGCGGGGTGCTGAGGCTCAGGCCAGGACCAGTTCCCCCGCCGCCCAAGCCT